>Ga0081538_10000078_pt1 | contig 92826 bp, 93 predicted proteins | sample TabmetS5T2R1_FD_71022 | JGI IMG/M metagenome (GOLD analysis project Ga0081538, IMG submission 71022) | Tabebuia heterophylla rhizosphere microbial communities from the University of Puerto Rico - S5T2R1 | ecosystem: Host-associated > Plants > Roots > Rhizosphere ... | reverse complement strand
GCCACCTAGCCGGGCTCACTCGACAGCCTCGAGGATCTCCCACTCTTCGGGGACGCCCTTGAGGGCGTGAGTGCCGCGCTCGACGAACCTGAGGCCCGACCCCGTCACGAGGTCCCTCACGGTCCTCGACACGAGCACCTCGTGGGCTCCGGCGAGCCCGACCACACGGGCGGCGATGTGGACGCCGATGCCGGCGATCCCCTCGCCGCGCCGCTCGATCTCCCCGGTGTGCAGACCCGCGCGCATCTCGAGCCCGAGCGTCTGCAGGCGCTCGCGAAGTGCGAACGCGCAGTGGACGGCGCGAGCCGGGCCTTCGAAGCTGGCGACCAGGCCGTCGCCCGTGAAGTCCGCGATCGTGCCGCCAAAGCGCGCGACCTCGCCTCGGGCCAGAGCGTCGTGCTGCTCGAGCACTTGGCGCCAGCGGGCGTCACCCAGCTCGACCGCCCGAGGGGTGGAGTCGACGATGTCGGTGAACAGAACAGTGGCCAGGACTCTGTCGGTGGGGTGCGCCGGCCGTGAGCCCGTCAGGAACTCCTCCACTTCGTCGATGACGGCGTCGACGTCACCGACCGCGAGCCCGTAGTCGGCCCCGGGCACGACGACGAACTTCGCGCCGTCGATCCGCTCCGCAACGTACCTTCCCTGGTCGACCGTGACGATCGGGTTGTCCTGCCGGTGGACAATGAGCGTCGGCACGTTGATCGACGGAAGGACGTCTCGAACGTCGAGCTCGACGAGCATCCGGATGACTGCGGCGGCCGTCGCCGGGCTGGCGGAGAGGCGGAAGAAGCGCCCCCAGGCCTCCATCGCCGCGGAGTCGCCGGCGAGGGTCGGATTGAGTGCAGCGATCAGATCGCCGCGACCCCACGTCTGATCGACCAACGACACGAGGCGCTCCTGCACCTCCGGCGGCGCGCCGATCTCGTATCCGGGCGCCGCCGAGATTCGTGCGGTCGGGTTCAAGAGAACGAGCGCGCTTGTCCGCTCCGGGTACGTCGCGGCGAAGAGCTCGGCCATCGGCGAGGCCTCGCCGGCACCCACGATCGCGGCTCGCTCGAGACCGACCGCGTCCATCACGGCGGACACGTCGTCCATCCAGTCCTCCAGCGGCGGCAGCTCCTTCGAGGGGATCGGATCGGACAGGCCGATCCCGTACTTGTCGAACGAGATCAGCCGGCTGAAGGACGACAGACGTCGCAAATACTGCGCGTAGCCTGGGAGCTCCCACCGAGCCTCGACGTGGCTGAACCAGGTGGAGACGAGCACGATGTCCAGCGGCCCCTCGCCGACGACCTGGTAGGCGATGTGGGCGTCGCCCTTCTTCGCGTACTGCGTCTCCACGACCTTGAAAACGACGATGCGACGCCGCTCAGTCCGCGTCAAGTCGGAGTTGACATGTGACCTTATGGTCACCTAACCTCCCGGAGTGACCGACGACGACCGCATCTTCAAGGCGCTCGCCGACCCGACCCGCCGCTTCCTGCTCGACCGGCTCTTCGCGCGTGACGGCCGCACGCTGACCGAGCTCGAGTCGGAGCTGGAGATGACCCGCTTCGGCGTCATGAAGCACCTGCGCGTCCTCGAGGAGGCGGGGCTCGTCGTCGCCCGCCGGGAGGGACGGGAGAAGCTCCACTTCCTGAACCCGGTCCCGATCCGGCTGATCCACGACCGCTGGATCGACAAGTACACCGAGCGCCGGGTCTCGGCGCTCGCCGAGCTCAAGACGGAACTGGAGGAAAGCGCATGAGCACGACAGCGGATACCGCCGTGACGACGCAGGTCTACCGGGTGTACATCAAGGCGACGCCCGAGGCGATCTGGGACGCGATCACCAAGCCCGAATGGACCCAGAAGTACGGCTATCGCGGGATCGCCGAGTACGACCTGCGTCCGGGCGGGCGTTACCGGGCGCTCGCACCGGAAGAGATGCAGTCGATGGGCATGCCCGAAGTGGTCGTCGACGGTGAGGTCATCGAGGCCGACCCGCCGCGGAAGCTCGTCCAGACCTGGCGTGCCCTCTGGGACGAGGAGATCAAGGCCGAGGGGCCGACACGCGTCACCTTCGACATCGAAGAGGACGACGGCGGGTTCACGAGGCTGACGGTCACGCACGAGCTCGAGAACGCCCCGCTGCACGCGGCGCAGGTCGCGAGCGTGGCCAGGATCTACGAGGGCGGAGGCGGCTGGAGCTGGATCCTCAGCGACCTCAAGACCCTGCTGGAGACCGGCGACTCGCCTGCCTGAGCCGACGCAGACGGGGACACGATGGGGGCAGGGACGCGCCTGCCCCCATGGCTACGATGGGCCGCTGCGATGACGAGGACGGCAACAGCTGATCTCGAGCTCCAGCTGGAGCAGTTCCGGGGAGAGCTGACGGCCTACTGCTACCGGATGCTGGCCTCGCCGTTCGAGGCGGAGGACGCCGTCCAGGAGACGATGATCCGCGCCTGGCGCGGGATTGAGCGCTTCGAGGGCCGCTCGGCGCTTCGCTCCTGGCTTTACCGGATCGCGACGAACGTCTGCCTCGACATGCTCAGCGGGCGGGAACGCCGTGCGCGCCCGATGGACCTCGGGCCGGCGCAGGAGCCGCTCGAGTCCAACCTGAACACGATGCCGGAGACGACGTGGATCCAGCCCGTGCCCGACGGCAAGGTCGTCCCGGAAGGGGATCCGGCGGATGTCGCCGTGGCGCGCGAGACGATCCGGCTCGCATTCGTGGCCGCGCTCCAGCACCTCCCGCCGCGTCAGCGCGCGGTGCTGATCCTCCGTGAGGTGCTTCGCTGGCAGGCGAGCGAGGTCGCGGAGCTGCTGAACACGACCGTGGCCTCGGTCAACAGCGCGCTCCAGCGTGCCCGCGCCACGCTGGAGGCGAGCAACGTGTCCTCAGCTGCCACCACGGCTTCGGTCGACGAGGCCGACAAGGAGTTGCTGGCGCGCTACGTGAAGGCGTTCGAGGACTACGACATGGACGCGTTGACCTCGTTGATCAAGGAGGATGCGATCCAGTCGATGCCGCCGTTCGACCTGTGGCTGCTAGGCCGCGACGACATCCTCAGCTGGTGGGTTGGCCCGGGCGCCGGGTGCCGGGGCTCGCGCGTCATCCCCACGGTGGCGGCGAACGGAGCGCCCGCGTTCGGGCAGTACAAGCCGAGCGAGGACGGCGAGGGCTACGAGCCCTGGGCCCTCCAGGTCGTCGAGATCGAGGACGGCCGCATCGTCGAGCTCACCTTCTTCCTTGACACAGAGACACTTTTCCCGCTCTTCGGCCTACCGCTCGAGTTCGAGGCCTAGTCTCGGCACGGGAGGATCTCCGACAGGCCCATGAAGGCGACGAGCTCGAGGAGCTCGTTCGAGGCCCGGCACAGTCGAATTCGGCAGCGGTTCCGCTGCGCCGCGAGCTGAAGCCGGGCGAGCGCATCGACCGTCGCCGCGTCCGGCTCGACGCCGCGAACATCGCACACGGCGACGCCGGCACCGCTGTCGCGGAGCAGCGCGCAGACACGCTCGCAGAGCCCGGGCAGGTCGGCACGGGAGATCGGGCCGCGGATCGTGAAAGCGACCGTGTTCGGCGCGGTGGCGCCCATCGGACGTAAGACCCGTCAACCGGCGAGAACTCATCGGAGCGATGAGTTCTGCGGAGCCGGGGGGTCTAACGCTTCGATGGCCCTCGACAACCGCACCCGCTGGCTGGCGCTGATCATCCTCTGCCTCGGCGACCTGATGATCGTCCTCGACGTGACGATCGTCGGTGTCGCGCTGCCGTCGATCAGGACGGACCTCGGCTTCTCCGAGAGCTCACTGGCGTGGGTCGTGAACGCCTACCTGATCACCTTCGGGGGCTTCCTGCTGCTCGGCGGCCGGCTCGGCGACCTGTTCGGCCACCGGCGGCTGTTCGTGATCGGGATCGGGCTCTTCACCCTCGCCTCGCTTGCCTGCGGCATCGCGACGTCACAGGAGTTCCTCGTCTCCGCCCGCGCGATCCAGGGGCTGGGCGGCGCGATCGTCTCGGCCGTCGCCCTGTCGCTCGTGATCAGGCTCTTCACCGAGCCTGCAGAGCGCGCCAAGGCGATGGGCGTCTTCGGCTTCGTCGCGTCGGGCGGAGGCTCGATCGGGGTGCTGCTCGGCGGCGTCCTGACCGACGCGCTCGACTGGCACTGGATCTTCCTCGTCAACGTCCCGATCGGGATCGCAGTCGTCGTGCTCTCGCTGCGGCTCCTTCCGGGCGGGCGCGACGAGGCCGCGGAGTCACGTCTCGACGTCGCCGGCGCCGTCACCGTGACCGCGTCGCTGATGCTCGCCGTCTTCGCGATCGTCAAGGGCAACGAGGTCGGCTGGGGGACCGTGCGGACACTCGGCCTGCTGGGCGCGGCGGCGGCGCTGTTCGCGGCCTTCCTCGTCATCGAGTCCCGCGTGCCCTCGCCGCTGATGCCGCTCGGCCTCTTCAAGCTGCGCAACCTCGCGTTCTCGAACGTCGTCGGCGTGCTCTGGGCGGCCGCGATGTTCGCGTGGTTCTTCCTGTCGGCGCTCTACCTGCAGCTCGTGCTGGGCTACAGCCCCCTCGAGGTCGGGCTTGCCTTCCTGCCCGCGAACCTGATCATGGGCGCGCTCTCGCTCGGCGTCTCCGCCCGGCTGGTCATGCGCTTCGGGATCCGGACCCCGCTGGCGGCCGGCCTCGGCCTGGCCGGCCTCGGGCTCGCGCTCTTCGCGCGCGCCCCGGTGGACGGGAACTTCGCCGTCGACGTGCTTCCGAGCATGATCCTGCTCGGCGTCGGCGCCGGGATCGCCTTCAACCCCGTGCTCCTCGCGGCGATGAGCGACGTCGAGCCGAGCGACGCCGGACTGGCATCCGGGATCGTCAACACCTCGTTCATGATGGGCGGCGCGCTCGGGCTCGCCGTGCTCGCCAGCGTCGCGGCCTCGCGCACGGAGACTCTCCGCGCCGCCGGCGACGACCCGCTCGTCGCGCTCACCGGCGGCTATCACACCGCCTTCCTCCTCGGAGCGATCTTCGCCTTCGGAGCGGCGGCGATCGGGGCCGTGTTCCTGCGCACGAAAGAAGCGCCTGCGCACGCCGGCGAGGAGCCCGTTCCCGCCGTCGCCGACTAGACACCGTCTCACTTGGAGGTCTAGCGCCCGCGCGGGACAATTTCCGACATGGTCTCCCGGACCGAGGAGATCGTTGGGCGCGAAGACGAGGTCGTTGCCCTCGCCGACCTCGTCGACGAAGTCGAGCGGAAGCCCCGCCACCTCGTCCTCGAGGGTGAGGCCGGCATCGGAAAGACCATCCTGCTCCGCTACGCGACCGATCGGGCGAGGACATCCGGCGTCGACGTCCTCGCCGCGAGCCCCGTCGCGCTCGAAACGCCGCTCGCGTTCGCCGGCCTCCGCGATCTCCTCGACGAGGCCTTCGACGACGTCGCTCCTGATCTTCCTGTTCCGCAGCGCCGCGCCCTCGACATTGCACTCCTACGTGCCGATCCTGGCTCGAGCCCGCCCGACCAGGGCGCCGTCGCTGCGGCCTTCCTGGCCGCTCTACGCGCGCTGGCGGCTCGAAAACCGGCACTCGTCGTAGTCGACGACATCCAGTGGCTGGACGAGCCGACGCGGTTCGTTCTGGGCTTCGCCGCCCGTCGGCTTCGGGAGGAGCCCGTCACGCTGCTCCTCGCGCTTCGCACCGGCTCCGCGACGCCTGAGGTACTGAGAGGTGCGAGGCCGGAGAATCGGCTGACGCTCGGACCCCTCAGCGTCGGCGCTCTCCACAGGATCATCCGCACTCGCCTCGGCGTGTCGCCGAGCCGTCCGGCTCTCGTTCGGCTGCACGAGCTCTCCGGCGGCAACCCGTTCTTCGGCCTGGAGATCGCCCGCGCGTTCGAGCGACGAGGCGGATGGGATTCCTGGGCCGCGATGCCCCTCCCGGCGCGGCTCCAGGACTTCGTGGGCGAGCGTCTGGAAGCGCTGCCGCCCGAAACGGTCGAGGTCCTCCAGGTCGCGGCGGCAACGGCGCAGCCGACCGTGACGCTCGTCGCCGAGGCGGCGGGCGGCGCCCCACAGGCACTCGACCCTGCGGTCGCTGCTGACGTGATCTCGACCGTCGGTGAGAGGGTCGTGTTCACGCACCCGCTGCTCGCGGCAGCCGCGTACGCAGGGGCCGGGCCGCACAAGCGACGCGAGCTCCACCGACGGCTTTCGACGCTCGTCGCCGATCCTGAGGAGCAGGCGCGACATCTCGCGCGCGCCGCGACAGGGCCAGATCGCGACGTGGCCTCCGCCCTCGAGCGCGCGGCCGAACGCGCGCGCTCCCGAGGTGCGCCGGCAGCGGCGGCCGAACTGGCGGAGTCGGCTCTCCGTCTGACGCCGTCGTCGGACTCCGAGGACCGCCTTCGCCGTGCGACGACCGCCGCTGGGAACCTCTTCGAAGCGGGCGATGCGGCCGCGTCCGCGGCGCTCTTCGAGCACGCGGTCGAGGCGGCCCTGCCGGGGCCGCGCCGGGCGGAAGCGCTGACGGGGCTCGGTCGCGCCTACGGCTACGCAGCCGACCTCCGCGCAGCCGCGCGCGTCTTCGAGCGCGCGATCTCCGAGGCCGAGCCGGGAAGCCGGACCGAGGCGGAGGCCGAGGACGGCCTCGCGGTCGCACGGCTACGGCTGCTCGACGATCTCGCCGCCGCCGAGCGGTCCGCCGCAAGGGCGGTCGAGCTCGCGACCAGACGCGGAGACGTGAGCGCGGCGCACGAGTTCCGCGCCTCGCTGGCGGTCATCCGGGCACTTCGCGGCGAGACGACCACGGCGCCGCGCGGGCTCACGCCCGAACGCCGCGAAGCCGCCCGCCCGCGGTTCCTGACGACGCTGTACGGGCCGGACTTCAACGCGGCCGTGCAGGCCGTCTTCGCCGACGAGCTCGCGGGAGCCCGCGACGGCCTCGAGCGCGCGTTCACTCAGGCAAACGAGAGTGGTGACGAAGCGTCACTGCCGCTCGTGCTCAGGTACCTGAGCTTCGTCGAGCTTCTTGCCGGCGACTGGGCTCGGGCGCAGGCCCTCGCCGACGAGGGGTACGAGGCTGCGCTGCTCACAGGCCAGCGCGCCCAGCAGGCCGTCCTCGCTGCAACGAACGCCCTGATCGCTGCCCACCGCGGCGAGCCGGAGGCAACGCGGCGGAAGGCCGAGGAAGCCCTTCTGTTGGTCAGCGAGACGGGCTCCGGCTTTGCCGAGCTCCTCGGGCGGTCCGGGCTCGGCCTGCTGGCGCTCTCGCTCGGCGAGGACGAGGAAGCGGCCGCCCATCTGAACCCGCTCCTGGACAAGCTCGAGGCCGCCGGCGTCCGTGCTCCAGGGGCGATGCGCTTCGTCCCTGACCTCATCGAGGCGCGGCTGCGACTCGGCCGGCTGCAGGACGCAACTGCCCTGCTCGCGACCTACGAAGAGCGGGCCGTTGCGCTCGACCGGCCGTCCGCGGTCGCTGCAGCTGCCCGATGTCGTGCGCTGCTCGCTGCCGCGGAGACCGACCTCGATGCGGCGCGCGTCGCTGCCGAACGTGCGCTCGAGCACCATTCGCGCGTCCCGATGCCGTTCGAGCGGGCGCGGACGTTGCTCGTGCGCGGTGCGGTCGAGCGGCGCGCAAAGAGAAAGCGGGCCGCCCGCGTAGCCCTCGACGAGGCACGGGCGGTGTTCGACCGGCTCGGGGCGCGAGCCTTCGCCGAGCAGGCGCGGCTGGAGCTGACGCGGATCGGCGGTCGCGCGCCGGCAGGCGACGCTCTGACGCCGAGTGAGCGGCGCGTGGCCGCGCTCGTGGCGGAAGGCCGGTCGACGAAAGAGGTGGCTGCCGCTCTGTTCGTCTCTCCGAAGACGGTCGAGGGCCACCTCTCCCGCATCTACGCGAAGCTCGGCGTCCGCTCCCGCACAGCTCTCTCGCGACAGCTATCCGAGCGCGGCTGAACGCGCGGCAAAAGACAGGGGAAATCCCCCGTTTCTTCGTCGCTGCGACGGGCGTAGCGTCGGCGCGATGACGCGCTTCCTCGTCGAGGTCTACACGTCGAACCGCGGCGACGCCGTGGCGAGTGTCTTGTTCGACGCGGTCACGCTCGCTCGCTCCAGCCGCGTCCGCCACGTGCGGGCGATCCTGGTTCCGGCGGATGAGATCTGCTTCCACGTCGTCGACGGAGCTTCGGCCCACGACGTCGCAGCAGCCGCCGCCGAGGCGCGCGTCTCCTTTGACCGAATCGCCGAGGCCGTCGAGGTCTCGTGCGGACCTGAGGAGGAACGATGAGAAGGATCATGCTCGCGCTGCTCGCGGCCGCGATCGCCGCGGCCACGACGGTGCCGCTCGCTGCATCGGCCGATCGCGACGAGAAGCTCGTCATCGGCGTCCGCGTCGACTTCGTCAGCTCCACTCATGCCGAGGGGACGTTCGCCGCTTGCTGCGCCGTGAACGACAGCGGCACGGCGCAGGCCGACGTGACGTCGTTCACGGTGAAGCCCAACGACATTGCCGAGTTCGAGGCGATCGAGACCTTTGCTGGGGCGAACGGCACGTTCCGGCTCGCGCTCCGCGGCACGACCGGGCCGCTCAGCAGCGCGAACCACATCGCCCGCGGCCACTGGCGCGTCGTCGACGGGACGGGCGCGTACGCCGATCTCGAAGGCCGTGGCCGATTCACCGCGGTCACCAACCAGGCAACTGGGGCCCTGACCGCGATCAACACGGGCAGGGGCGACGACTAGCGGCCTCGCCGTCCCCTGCTGCGGCCGGAAACGCCCTGGAGACGGGGCGTTTCCGCCTTGAGGTTGCTTGCGCCCGCCGTCGGGCGTCACGGACAATCACAGCGATGGGCGAGAACGTCGTCAGGAAGGAGGAGCTCGAGGCGGCGATCGAGGCCCGCAAGGAGCTCGGGGCGGAGATGGAGCCCGCCGTGATCGACGCGTTCGTCGAGCGGATCGAGCGCCGGCTCGTCGAGCGGGACGCGGACAGCGAGCGGGCCCTCCGGCGGCGCCGGGAGCACCAGAAGGAGCTGCTCCTCGGGGCGATGGGGATCTCCGTCCCGCTGTTTCTCGTGGCGGCGATCTTCACCGGCCTGCCCGGCGTGATCGCGGTCTGCGCGGTCCTCGCAGTGGTGGCGATCGTCGCTGCGCGCGCGAAGTAGGACCGCGCCTTCCGCCGCTGCGGCATGATCCCGGCTCGTGAAGGTGCCGCCGGTTCCGGCGAACCTCCAGCTCGTCGCGGCTTGGTCGTGGCGGCTGCTCGTGTGCGCGGCCGCGGTCGTCGCCGTGCTCGCGCTGCTCTGGTACGTCCGCGTGATCGTCGTGCCGGCGATGATCGCTCTGACGATCGCCCCGGCGTTGACGCCGCTCGCCCGCCTCCTGCGGCAGCTCCGGCTCGAGCGGCCCGCGGCGGCGCTCGCGCTGATCGCCGGGCTCACGGTCGTCGCCGGCCTGGTGGCGATCGTGACAGCCTCCGTGATCTCGCAGTACCGCGAGCTCAGGGTGGCCGTCTCGGACGCGATCGGTGAGATCACGAATCGTCTCGAGGACGACCCCTTCAACCTCTCCCTCGGCCAGGCCGAGGACTTCGAGTCGACCCTCGGCCAGTCCTGGCGTGAAGTCTCCTCGTATCTCGCCTCGGGTGTGCAGGCCGGCGTCGGGCTCGTGACCGGCCTCGTCCTTGCCATCGCCCTGCTCTACTTCGTCCTGCGCGACGGCGCCGAGTTCTGGCAGTGGATTCTGCGGCGGCTGCCGCCGGAATCGCGACCGGCCGCCGACCGTGCCGGACGCCGAGCATGGATGGTGCTCGGCGGCTATGTCCGGGGGACGGCCCTGATCGCGGCGATCGACGGTGTCCTGATCGGCATCGGCCTGTGGCTGCTCGGCGTGCCGCTCGCGTTCGCCCTCGCCGTGCTTGTCTTCCTCGGCGCCTTCGTCCCCTTCGTCGGCGCTTTCGTCTCCGGGCTCGTCGCCGTCCTCGTCGCGTTCGCCGACGAAGGCTGGGAGATCGCGCTCGTGACGCTCGCGCTCGTGATCGCCGTGCAGCTCGTGGAGGGGAACTTCCTCCAGCCGATCATCCAGAGCCGGACCGTCGACCTCCACCCGGCGGTGATTCTGCTGGCCGTCGCAGCCGGCGCATCGCTGTTCGGGATCCTCGGGGCCTATCTCGCCGTCCCGGTGACGGCCGTCGTCTTCGCGGTCGTCGCATCCGTGCAGGCCGAGGATGCCGAGCCCTCTCACGGCCGTCTCATCGATCGCGGCTAGGCTCGGGCTATGCGCAGACGAGCAGCGTTCATCGTGGCCGGGATCGCAGCACTTGCCGCCTTCGCCCTCGGCGGCGCGGCAATCGCCGGCGCAACCCAAGGAGACGACGGCGACGAGGCGGAGCAGGGCTTGAGCGGCCGGGTCGCCGAGCGCGCCAAGGCGGCTGCGCTGAAGGGGACCGGAGGCGGCACCGTCACGGAGACGGAGCTCGACGTGGAGGACGGCAGGACCTACCAGGTCGAGATCCGGAAGGCCGACGGCTCGACGGTCGACGTCGATCTCGATGCGTCGTTCAAGGTCGTCGAGGTAGACGTGGACGGGCCCGAGGCGAGCGACCAGAACGAGCAGAACGACCGGGACGACTCGACGGACGACTAGCGATCGGCCGCGGCCACGAGCTGCTCCTGGATCCACGAGAGGTAGCTGTAGACCGCGTACTCGAGCGCGTGGGGATCGTCCTGGCCGATCCCGTTCCAGTCCAGCTCTTCGTCAACGTCGAGCTCCGTGCCGAGCACGAGGCGGGCGTCGTTCAACGCCCGGAGCCACGCATCGGCCTCTTCCGCGGAGAGGGACGTCCGGTCGACGGTCGACTCGAGCACCTCGAGCGCCCGAGCTCGTCCGCTTCGGAGCTGGCCCCGCATCAGCTCCTGGTACTCCCGGTCGCGCTCGGGCTCGGCATAGGCGGGCGGGAAGAGCCGGCGTAGCGCCGGATCGTCGTCCCCGGCGGCCAGTCTCAACCGGGTGCCGGCCGCAACCTCGCGGAGGAGCGCACGCTCGTGCTCGGGGAGACGGAGGCGGATCTCCCCGCTCCTGGTTCGACGGATCCGGCGCCCGATGCTCAATCCTGCCGCATCGTCGCCCAGAGCCCGTAGCGGTGGAGGCGCGAGACGTCGAGCTCGGCCTTCTCGCGGTTACCCGTCGCGACGACCGCCTTCCCGTCGTTGTGCACCTCGAGCATCAGCCGGGTGGCGTGCTCGAGGCTGTATCCGAACAGCTTCTGGAAGACCATCGTCACGTACGACATCAGGTTGATCGGGTCGTTCCAGACGATCACGATCCACGGCCGCTCGTGTTCCCGGTCGCTGCCGGCACCCGGGGACTCGAGCTCGACCTCGCCGGGCTGCAGCGTGGTGCTCATGCAGAGATTGTGCCGCGGCCGGATCTGCTGTCATGTGGGTGCCGGCAGGGCGACCGAAGGGAGGTACATGGCGAAAGCACGCACGACACGCATGCGGGCGATCGTCGTACTGATCGCCGGCCTGCTGGCAGTCGCGGTCATCTGGGCAGGCACCGCGCTCGGCGGCGGATCCGGTGGTGGGGCGAAACCCGCCACCCCGGCGCAGAGCGACACTGGCAAGAGCCAGGACGGGGCGCGGGCACCCCACCGGGACTGCCCGAAGGACCGCGCAGGACAGGACTCGTCGATCGATCTGTAACGGCGAGTCGCAGACCGGCGGCCCGCGCCTGGGGCTCTGGAGCCCAGGGCCGCCGGTCGGTATGTGTGGCAGGTAGGGTCCGCGCTAGGCTCGTTTCCGGGTCGTTCTGAGGAGGGGCGGCGTGGGCCGCAGCGCCGCCCCCTCCTCAGAAGGTCGCGGTATCGTCGGCCGCCCGATGTGCTTCGAGCTCGACTCCGTTCCGCCGATCCCGTTCGTGTCGGGCGCGGCCGTCGAGCACCGCAAGCTCGAGCTCGAGGCGTCGGACGGCACTCGGTTCGCGGCGTTCGCGGCGCTGCCAGAGCAGACGACGGGCAAAGGCGTGGTCATCCTCCCGGACGTTCGCGGCCTCTACCCCTTCTACGAGGAGCTGGCGTTGCGCTTCGCCGAGCGCGGGATCGCAGCCGTCGCGATCGACTACTTCGGGCGCACCGCGGGCGTGGGACAGCGCGGAGACGACTTTCCGTATCGGGAGCACGTCAACCAGACCACGCCCGATGGCATCCAGATGGATGTCAGGGCGGGCGTCGAGTACCTCCGCTCGCCGGAGGGTGGGGCGGCCACGACGGTCTTCACAGTTGGCTTCTGCTTCGGCGGCCGCCACTCGTGGCTCGCGGCTGCGGCCGGACACGGTCTCGCGGGAGCGGTCGGGTTCTACGGGCGCCCAGGTGTCGGTGCGGACGGCTCTCCCGGCGCCGCGCAGCGCGCGTCGGAGCTCGAGGCGCCGATTCTCGGCCTGATGGGCGGAGCCGACGAGGGAATTCCCGCCTCCGACGTCGCCGCGTTCGAGCAGGCGCTCGCCGACGCGGGCGTCGAGCACGAGCTCGTCACCTACGACGGCGCTCCACATAGCTTCTTCGACCGGAAGCAGGAAGAGTTCACCGACGCGTCCGAGGACGCCTGGCGACGGGTGCTCGTGTTCATCGAGGAACGAAGCTAGAGCCGGCGCAGGTCGGCGGGCGTCCCGATTACGATCCGAGGCGAGCTCGCGGGGCGCAACCAGCGCAGCGTCCTGACGAGCTGGGGGACGGGGAGGCTGATGCACCCGAGCGTTGGCCGTCCGGTGCTCGCGTGCAGGAAGATCGCCGACCCTCGTCCCGGCACGACCGGATCCGTGTTGAAGCGGATGAACGCGAGGTGGCGGTACGCCGTCGGCGACTCCGACATGTCGCCGGTCGTGACGCGGAACGGCGGCCGGGTGCCGCACGGAATGTGCCGGAACTGGTTGTAGTAGGGCGACTGCGGGTCCTCGACCCACCAGTCGCCGCAGACGATCCGCCGATACCGGTAGCGGACGCCGGGATTCGGGGCGACCCCGTACATCGTGCGACCGATGCCGAACGATCCGACGGGCGTCGTGCGGTCGCCCTCGCGTCGGCGCGCGGAGACGCCCCCGCCACCGAGCCACGCCGACCACGTTCCGGCGACGGGGCGCCAGCAGCCGCCGGCCTTCTGCCAGAGGCGCAAGCCGGCCCGGGTGGCGCGACTGCTCGCGGCAACGACGGTGATGAGCTGCGTGGCCGATCCGGTCGACGCCAGGCGATTCGCCACGTTGGTCGGGCAGGCCGGCGCAGCGGCGAGCTTCTCCGCCGCGGGCGCGGCGAGGGCGAGGACGAGTGAGACCGACAGGACGACGACCTTCGCCATCGCGCCGAACTCTACGGCGCGAGGGGCCGCCGGTCGGCGGCCCCTCGCTGAGCTATCAGTCGTCGTCCTGATCGCGTCCGCGGAGCCCGGCCGCGATCGCCGCGATCAGCTCACCGTCGGGCGTGTCGCCGCTCAGCTCCCAGAACATGAGCCCGCCGAGTCGGTTGCGGCGGACGTACTGCGCTTTCTGCGTCATCACGGCGGGATCGTCGAGCGTCCAGAAGGTCGTTCCGCCGAAGAGCCAGGCGGCCCCGGCCCGCCGGTCCGAGAAGCGGGTGAAGCCGGTTCCCGCCAGGCCCTTGACGACCTCGTAGTCGTTGACGCCGGCCTCCCAGACGCCCGGAGCCGGGCCGGTCGCGGGCTGGTAGAGGCCGTTGCCCGCCGAGCCGACGCCCATCCAGCCGCGCGAGTAGAACGGCACCCCGGCGACGAGATCCCGGCGCGGTGCGCCACGCCGGAGGTAGGCGTCGATCGTGGCGTCGACCGAGAAGCGCGGGCTCGCCGGGTCGTCCCTGGAGGTGAAGAGGTTGGACTGGTGGTTGGTCGTGGGCTCCCACGCGCCGTGCAGGTCGTACCCCTGCACCGTCCCGAAGTCGAGGGAGTCGAAGATCTCGTCGACCTCGAAGCCGGCGTCGATCTTCGCCGTCGCCGCCGGCAGGAAGGCGGTCAGCAGGTAATTCGAGTCCGTCTCCTCGCCGTGGGCGTCGAGCTGCCGGCGGAACTCTCGGACGAGCCTCGTGAAGTTCCGCTTGTCCTCGGGGCGGATGATGTTGCCGGCGTTGCCCTCTGAGCCCGGCCATTCCCAATCAAGGTCGATGCCGTCGAAGACGCCGGCTGCGGCGCCGGGCCCGCCCATCCCGCCCCAGCCGGGGCTCGGGATGTTGCCCTTGATGAGCAGGTCGATGCAGGAGGCGACGAAGCGCTCGCGCGACGCTCGGGTCAACGCCGCATCGGAGAAGTACTTCGACCAGGTCCAGCCGCCGAGCGACGCCAGGACCTTGATGTTCGGATACAGCGCCTTCAGCGCCTGGAGCTGCTGGAAGTTCCCGAGGATCGGACGCGGCCAGGTCACCTCCTGCCCGTCGACCGATTCGGCGGCGCTCACCGGCCGCTGGTAGTCGGCCCACTCGTCGCCGAGCTTGCAGACGACGCCGGGATCGGCGTCACTGGCCGGCGCGACGTTGATGAACGCGTAGTTGATGGCGGTCAGCTTGTCGGCGGAGCCACTCGTCGCGACGTCCTTGACGAAGTAGCCGCGCCCGTAGATGCCCCACTGGATGAAGTAGCCGACGACCTCGGCGCGGGTGGATCGGTCGTGGCCCCGATCGGCTGCCGCGAACGGGACGGCGGCAAGCAGGGCTCCGAGTAGCGCCAGTGCGACGACGATGCGCCTCATTGGCCTCACCTCCTTGAGCGACGGCATGAGTGGTCTAGACCACTCTCTCAAAAGCGACCTTCTCACGCCGTTCTGTCGCTGTCAAGTCGCCCGGATTGGGCAGTACCACCAGCCGGTCAGGTTGGGAGCAGCTGGCGCAAGAACGTGCCGCCGCCGATGACGCGTTCTGCTCGGCCGCCGGCCCGCCCGCGCAATCCACGGTCCGAGGTCACGAGCCAGTAGGGGCCGCCCAGCTCGGCTGCCTCACGGGCGATCCGGTCGTCGGCGGTCTCGCTGCCTTCGAAGACGACGACCGGCTTGACACCCTCTCGCTCGGCCCAGGCGTCGACGAGCTCGCCGAGCTCGTCGCGGGGCAGGTTCGGCCACCGCGAGCGGCGGACGTTCTCCGCGTCGACGAAGACCGTGATCAGCTCACGCAGCCCGGAGCGCTTCGATCTCGCGGTTGACCGCCAGGCGCTCGAGCGCCTCGGCCTCGACCTGGCGGACTCGCTCCCGGGTCAATCCGAGCTGCCGGCCGATCTCTTCGAGCGACTTCGGCGTGCTGTCCCCGTTCAGGCCGTAGCGCAGCTTGACCACCTCGCGCTCCCGGTCGGGCAGCTGCCGGACCGCGCGCTGCAGCGTGTCCTGCTCGAGGCTGACGTTCAACCTCTCCTCCGGGCTCGGCGTGTCACCGGCGACGAGCTCGCCGAACGAGACGTCCCCCTCCTCGCCGACCGGCCGGTCGAGGCTCGTCACCGCGCGCGCCGCCTGTCGCACCTCGCGCACCTGCTTGAGCGGCAGCTTCGCGGCTGCGGCGACCTCCTCCTCGTCGGGGGCGCGACCGAGCCTGGCCGTCAGCTCGCGCTCGGCGCGCGCGATCTTGCGCTCCCGGTCGACGATGTGGACCGGGATCCGGATCTCGCGCGACTTGTTGGCTACGCCGCGCTGGACCGCCTGCCGGATCCACCAGGTCGCGTAGGTCGAGAACTTGAAGCCGCGGCGCCAGTCGAACTTCTCCACCGCGCGGATGAGCCCGATGATCCCCTCCTGGATCAGGTCGAGCAACGAGAGGCCATGACCCTGGTAGCGCTTGGCGATCGAGACGACGAGGCGGAGGTTCGAGTTGATCATCAGATCCTTGGCCTCCTTGTCTCCACGCTCGATCCGCTTGGCGAGCTCGACCTCTTCCTCGGCGGTCAGGAGCTTGTACCGACCCATTTCATTGAGGAAGAGCTGGAGCGCATCGGTCGTCGACTCGGCGAGGTTGCCGTTCACGTAGGTGGCGTCAGGCGTCTCGGCGCGACCGCAGTCGTCGCTCAACTCGATCCCACGGCTCTGAATGTCCTCGTAGAGCCGCTCGACGTCCTCGTCGTCGAGCTCCATCGTTTCGGCGACACGTCCCACCTCGGAGAGCTCGATGCAGCCTTCGCGCTCTCCCAGCTCGATCAGCGCGGTGATTTCGTCTGCGGCCATCCTTCATATTGTCGCCCAGTCCGGGCTTCGCGAAACAGTAGGACCACGAAGAGCAGCGACAGCCACGCCAGGCCCGCCGCGAAGCCGGCCAGAACGTCGGAGAGGAAGTGCACGCCGAGGTAAAGGCGGCTGAAGCCGATCACAAGCACGAGGACGGCCGTGCCGGCGAAGAGCAACGCTCGGTACCTCGTCGACGACAGGTGCCGGGCGAGCACGACGGCGAGCGCGCCGTACACGGTGAGCGACACGAGCGCGTGGCCGCTCGGAAACGAGAACGTGCTCGCCGTGGCGAGTGGATCGGGGAAGAACGGCCGTTCGCGCCGGAAGCCGAGCTTCATGCCGTTGGACAGCACCTGGCCGCCGACGAAGGCGAGGGCGACGAAGAGTGCCGCGGTCCGCTCTCGCCGCCGCCAAAGCACGGCGACGGCGACGAGCGTGACGACGAGCAGCGTGGCGAAGTTGCCCAGGAACGTGATCGAGCGGAACAGGTCGGTGAACGGATCGGTCGCCTGTCCGTGCAGCCAATCGGCGAGGCGCTGGTCGCTGCCGGTCTCGTCCTCGATCACGTTCTCGGCGAGCAGTCCGAACGCCCACACGCTGGCTGCGAGCACGCCGAGTGCGGCGAGCAGCGGAAAGCCAATCGCCCGCAATCGGTCGACCATCACCGCATTGTTACGCTGGCTTCGTGGCCCGCTCCGTGATCGTCTCAGCCGTTCGTACCCCGTTCGGGAGGCTCGGCGGCGGGCTCAAGGACTACGAGGCGACGGAGCTCGGCTCGCACGTCATCCGCAACGCGATCGACCGCGTCGGGCTCGAGAACGATGAGGTCGAGTACGTGATCATGGGCCAGGTGCTCCAGGGCGGCGCGGGCCAAGCGCCGGCCCGACAGGCGTCGATCGGCGCCGGGCTGCCGATCGAGGTTCCGTCGGACACGATCAACAAGGTCTGCGCGTCGTCGATCCGCGCCGTGGAGATCGCCGACCAGATGATCCGGGCCGGCGACCACGACGTCGTCGTCGCCGGCGGCATGGAGTCGATGACGAACGCGCCGTACGTCCTCAAGCAGGCGCGCTTCGGCTACCGGCTCGGCGACGGCACATTGATCGACCTGATGACCCACGACGGGCTGGTCTCCACCTTCGACAAGCGTCACATGGTCGAACAGGCGTCGTTCGTCTCGCGTGAGCTCGGGATCTCTCGCGAGGCGCAGGACGAGTGGGCGCTGCGCTCCCACGAGCGCGCAGTGAAGGCGATCGACGAGGGGCGATTCAAGGACGAGATCGTTCCGGTCGGCGATCTCGACACCGACGAGGGCCCTCGGCGCGACACCTCGATCGAGAAGCTCGCCTCGCTGAAGCCGGTCTTCGATCCTGAGGGGACGACGACTGCCGGCAACGCGCCCGGCGTCAACGACGGCGCGGCCGCGCTCGTCGTCACGAGCGAGGAGTTCGCGAAGCGCCGGGGCCTCGAGCCGCTGGCGACGATCGTCTCGCAGGCCTACGTCGCCGACGACTTCGCCTACCTCGCCCGAACGCCGGCCAAGTCGGGCCGAAAGGCGCTCGAGAAAGCCGGCAAGTCGATCGACGACGTCGAGCGCGTCGAGCTGAACGAGGCGTTCTCGTCCGTCGTCCTGAACTCGACGAAGATGCTCGGCGCCGACCCGGAGAAGGTGAATGTGAACGGCGGGGCCGTGGCCCTCGGGCACCCGATCGGCGCCTCGGGCGCGCGGATCCTCGGGACGATGATCTACGAGCTGCGCCGGAACGGCGGTGGGCTCGGCCTCGCGGCGATCTGCTCCGGCGGAGGGCAGGGCGACGCGCTACTGATCGAGGTCTAGGACCTCGGACAGCCAACGCCGAGCCTCGCGGACGAGCACGGGATTCGTCTCGAGCGTGTAGTAGGACAGGGCGCCCAGGGCCTGGGAGAGCGCCCACCCGCGACTCCGCACCCAGGTCGCCTCGTCGATCGAGAGCGCGCCTCGGAAGGTGTCGCGGGAATCGGCGGAGAGCATCTTCCACGCGACCATCACGTCGCACGCGGGATCGCCGACGCCGAGACAACCGAAGTCGATCACGGCACTCAGGCGGCCTTCGGCGACGAGCAGGTTCCGTGCATCGAGGTCGCCGTGAATCCAGACCGGTGCGCGCGGCCAGACCGGCGCCCGAAGGGCGGCTTCCCAGACGGCCGTCACCGCGCCGACATCGATTTCCTCGCCGAGAGCGGCGATCGAGGTGCGAACGGCCCCGTCTCTCGCCGCCAGATGCTCGCCGCGGAAGCCGTTGTGCGTTCCCGGCGGCGGGCCGTCGAGGGGATCGATTCGCTGCAAGGCGGCGATGAACAGCGCCAGGTCGTCCGCCGCCTGATCGAGATCGGTGACGGGCTCGACGATCGCGGTCTCGCCTTCGAGCCACCGATATACCGCCCACTCCCACGGGTAGCCGTCGGCCGGCATTCCCTTCGCCACAGGCATCGGTACGGCGAGCGGCAGGCGCGGCGCGAGCTTCGGCAGCCAGCGGCACTCCTTGTCCAGGGCCAAGGAGGCCTGATGGATGCGGGGCAGCCGCACGACGAGGTCGTGGCCGAGCCGGTAGAGCGCGTTGTCCGTCCCGCGGTCGCGCACGGGCTCGATCGGCAGGTCTGTCCACTGCGGGAACTGCGCGTCGACCAGCCGACGGACGAGAGAGGCGTCGGTCGACACCTCGTCGGCGTGCACTGCTACGCGGCGAGGAAATCGAGCACGAGCCGCGCGAGCTCTTCCGGCGCACGCCACTGCACCATGTGGTCGGCCTCCTCGATGACGGCGCTGCGGGCGCCGAGAATCTCCCGGACGAGGAGCTCGCCGAGCTCGTTGATCTCCTTGACGTCGCGGCCGCCGGTGACGACCAGCGTCGGCGCGGCGATCTCGCCCAGTCGGCCCGCCGATGGATCTTCGAGTGCGGGGTCATCGGCGTTCGAGGCCTCGACGTTCTCGACGAACATCGCCCGCAGCTCGTCGTCGACGCCCATCGGCGCCCAGATCTCCAGGTCGATCGCCGCCAGCTTCGCCAGATCGCCGCGCTCTTCGGCGGCGTCCCAGCGAGCCTCCTGCTCCGGCGTCACGTCGATGTCCAGCGGACGGCCTGCGAGGCCGGATGCGACCAGGATGAGCGCCGAGACGCGCTCGGGCCGGGCGAGCGCGGCCTGGATCGCGATCCGGCCGCCTCGGGAGGTCCCGACGAGCGCCGCCTGCTCGACGCCGGCCGCGTCCAACACGGAGACGAGGTCGTCGACGACCGAGTACGGCCCGGTCCATGTCGGCGAACGTCCGTAGCCGCGCTGGTCGTAGCGGATCGTCCGGAGACGGCCCTCCACGTGCGGCAGGAACGGCTCCCAGATCCGGGAGTCGACGACGCCCTCGTGGAGGAGAACGGCCGGCGGGCCCGAGCCGGAGTGCTCGTACCAGAGATCGGTCATGCGGCTGGACGTTAGCCTCCCGGCCCGTGAGGTTCGAGCACGTCCTCGTCGTCGGCGCCGGCCAGATGGGCGGCGGGATCGCACAAGTCGCGGCGGCCGCAGGCTGCCGCGTGTCGCTGCACGACGCGGTTCCGGGGGCCACCGAGCGCGCGCTCGAGACGATGACCTTGAGCCTGGCGAAGCTGGCCGAGAAGGGCGGGGCGGACCCCGACGAGGTGCTCGCCCGCGTCGAGACCGTCGAGGACCTCGTGCCGGCCGACCTGATGGTCGAGGCGGTGGTCGAGGACGTGTCGGTCAAGACAGACGTGTTCCGGCGCGCCGACGGAGTACTGCCGCCCGCCGCGGTGCTGGCCTCGAACACGTCGTCGATCCCGATCGGGACGCTGGCCGCGGCGACGACCCGGCCGGACAAGGTGATCGGCATGCACTTCTTCAACCCCGTGCCGGTTCTGAAGCTCGTCGAGGTGATCTGCGGGCGGGAGACCTCGGACGACACTGCGGCCGCCGTCGTCGCGTTCGCCGAGGAGCTCGGCAAGGTGCCGGCTCAGGCGAACGACTTCCCCGGCTTCGTCTCGAACCGGATCCTGATGCCGTTCATCAACGAGGCGGTCTGGGCGCTCCACGACGGCGTCGCCGAGCCGGAGGCGATCGACACGATCGCGAAACTCGGCTTCGCGCACCCGATGGGCCCGCTCGCACTCGCCGACCTGATCGGCCTGGACACGTGCGTCGCGATCATGGAGGTCCTCCACGACGGCCTCGGCGACGTCAAGTACGCACCGTGTCCGCTGCTCCGCGAACACGTCGAGGCGGGCCGGCTGGGGCGGAAATCGGGCGAGGGCTTCTTCAGCTACGACTGACCGCGTTCGCGCTCTCGAATAACCTCGAGCGTTTGGCGCAGCGCGGGGAGCTTGCTGAGGTCCTTCTGCCGGCCGGAGGCCTGCTTCGACCGGATCACATCGACGAGGGAGGCCATCGAGACGCTCGAGTCCCCGAAATCGACGACGATGGCCGCACGCCGAAGGTCGTCGTAGCCGCGCGTTCCCGCGGGCACGAAGACGACATCGAGGTGACCATGGGGAGTCGTCAACGTCCAGATCTCGTTCTGCCCGAGGCTTGCCGCGTCGAACGGGAAGGGCACACCGTCGGGCTTACCTTCAACGCGGAGCACCGCACGGAGCTCGACCAGCGCAGCGGCAAGGCGTTCGAGGTTCTCCGGATCCCGCGCCGGCGTGATGTCCAGGTCTTCGGTCGGCAAGGGGGAGCCCTGCGCGATCGCGGCCACGGCACCGATCACGACGAACTGGACACCGTGACGAACCAGCACCTCGAGGATGCGTTCGAAGCCGAACTCAGTGGCCACGCGCTCTGATCACCGCGTTCTTAAGGGGCTGCATCTTCTCGGCGACCATGGCCATGTGCCGCACGCGATCTGCGGGTGCCAGCTCCAGATTGCGTTCGATGAACGGCACGTAAGAGTCGTCGTAGTTGTAGATGCCGAACCCCAGCTCCAGCCCGCACGCGCGGATGATGTCTCGAAGCGTCTCCAGACTTGGTTCGACTCGGCCACTTTCCCACCGTGCGATCGCCGACTGCGGTCGGTTCACGCGCCGGCCAAGCTCTTTCTGGGTGAGTCCGGCTCGAAGCCGAGCCTCGCGAAGGAGATCTGCACTAATCATTTCTGTTATGTAGACAATATCATTTCTGAGCTTCACTGCGCGCTCGTATACTCGCCGCCCAGGATGGATTTCGCCCTCAGCGACGACCAGCGGGAGATCCAGGCGCTCACGCGCGAGTTCGCGCAGGCCGAGATCGAGCCCAACGCCGCCCAGTGGGACCGCGACAACCACTTTCCGCGCGAGCTCTTCGGCAAGCTCGCCGGGCTCGGGCTCATGGGCGTCTGCGTGCCGGAGGAGTACGGCGGCGCCGGCGCGGACTTCCTCTCCTACATCCTCGTCCTCGAGGAGCTCTCGCGCGCCGACGCCGGGGTCGGCGTCACCGTCGCCGTACATACGAGCGCCTGCACGCTGCCGATCCTCGGCTTCGGCACCGACGAGCAGAAAGCCCGCTTCGTGCCGCCGCTCGCCCGCGGCGAGGGGATCGGCGCCTTCGCGCTGACGGAGTCGGAGGCAGGCTCGGACGCCGGCTCGCTTCGCACCCGCGCCGAGGCGACGAACGGCGGCTGGACGATTACCGGCTCCAAGCAGTGGATCACGAACGGCGCCCACGCTTCGACGTTCCTCTTGTTCGCTCGAACCGACCCCGACACGCCCGGCCCGAAGGGTGTCTCAGCCTTCATCCTCGACGCCGACCACATCCGGATCACCCGTGAGGAGGAGAAGCTCGGCCTCAACTCGTCGGTGACGAACGACATCGCCGTCGAGGGCGTCGAGGTCGAGCGCGACCGGCTCCTGCACGAGGAAGGCAAGGGCTTCACCGTCGCGATGGCGACGCTCGACGGAGGGCGAATCGGGATCGCGGCGCAGGCGCTCGGCATCGCCCAGGCTGCGTTCCACGTCGCCCGCGAGTACGCGAAGGAGCGACGCACGTTCGGCAAGCCGATCGCCGAGCACCAGGCGATCCAGTGGAAGCTCGCCGACATGGCGACGGAGATCGACGCCGCGCGCCTGCTCGTCTACCGGGCCGCCTGGCTCAAGGATCAGGGACGGCCGCACACCGAGGAGGGCGCGAAGGCGAAGCTCTACGCGTCGGAGACGGCCCGCCGCCAGACGGCCGAGGCGATCCAGATCCTCGGCGGATACGGCTACACGAAGGAGTTCCCGGTCGAGCGCTACTACCGCGACGCAAAGATCACCGAGATCTACGAGGGGACCAGCGAGATCCAGCGGCTCGTGATTGCGCGCTCCGTGCTGGAGCTACGGAAGCGCGAGCTGGCGGCCGGCTAGTGGCAGCCGGCTAGTGGCGCGGCCCGACGGCGAGCTCGAGACCTACCTGACGCTGGCGCTCGCCGACCAGAGCCCGGCGCTCGCCGCGGCCCACGACGAGGTCTACCCGGAGCGCGTGCCCGAGCGGATCCCGCTCTCGGTGACGCTCCTCTACCCGTTCGCACCGCGGTCGGAGGTCCAGCTGTACCGAGAGCAACTCACCTCGTTCTTTGCCTCGCACCCGCCGTTCGAGCTCCAGCTGGCCCGGCTCGCGCAGTGGGAGACAAACGGCGCGGTCTATGCCGTTCCCGAGCCGGAGCAGCCGCTGCGGGACCTGATGCGGGCCCTCTGGCGCCTGTTCCCGCAGTTTCCCCCGTACGGCGAGGAAGGCAGCGACCCGCCGCCGCACGCCTCGCTCACGTACACCGGCGGAGACGATCGGGCGGCGACGCTCGAGCGGGTCGAGCGGCGGCTGGAGGGATTGCTACCCGCGACGTTCCAGATCACCGAGGTCGCGCTCATGGAGGAGACGGCGCCGGACCGCTGGAGCCTCCGCGAGACGTTCCGGCTCCGCGCCTAAGCTTTCTCCGTGCCCCGGGCCAAGGACGAGCCGGTCCGCCTGACGCGCATCTACACGCGCGGCGGTGACCGCGGTGAGACGAGCCTCGGCGACGGGAGCCGCGTGTCCAAGCTCGACTGCCGGATCGCAGCCTTCGGGACGGTCGACGAGCTCAACTCGCTGCTGGGCGTCGTCCTCGCGGGCGAGGTCCCGAATGAGCTCCGCAAGGTCCTGGAGCGTGTCCAGAACGAGCTCTTCGACGTCGGCGCCGACGTCAGCGTGCCGTTCGGGGTCGGCGACGGGCGGCTACGGGTCTCTCAGGCGCAGATCGACCGGCTCGAGGCCGACTGCGACCGGTTCAACGCCGACCTGCCCGAGCTGAAGAGCTTCGTGCTGCCCGGCGGCACCGAGGCCGCCGCGCGGATCCACGTGGCGCGGGCGGTGTGCCGGCGAGCCGAGCGCGCGGTGCTCGACGCCGCTCAGCAGCTCGAGCTGAACCCGCTCGTCCCCGTCTACCTGAACCGGCTCTCCGACCTGCTCTTCATCCTCGCCCGGACGGCGAACGCCGGGGGCGACGAGCCTCTCTGGACGCCTGGGACATCGTCCTAGCCTTCGCCGCGAGCTTCGCGGCGGGCTACTTCGGGTCGGCTCTCGGGCTCGTTCTCGGGACGCTCCGCCTCCCGGCCATCCTCCTCCTCTCCGGCGACGCCGCCGCCGGCGCGGGGACGAACGTGGCGATCAGCGCGGCCTCGGCGGCGTCCGGCGGCTACCGCCACTCCAGGGAGGGGCGCGTCGACCGCCGCGTCGTCGCCTGGATGGCACCGCCCTCGATCGCGGGCGCGGTCGTCGGTGCCCTGCTCACCGACGAGCTTCCGACCCGTCTCCTGCTGGCGCTGATCGCGGCGATCCTCGCCTGGAACGGCTTCGACCTGCTCGTGCGGCCCATCCGCGGGCGTCCCTCCGACGAGGCGCGCTTGCTGCCGGCGGTCGTGTTCGGCGGGCTGATCGGACTCCTCGGCGGTGCCGTCGGCGTCATCCTCGGCACGCTGCGGATGCCGGCGCTCCTCCGTGGCGTCGGCATGACCGCCCATCGCGCGGTCGGCACGAACCTGGTCATCGGCTTCTTCCTGGGCCTGTTCGCGTTCGCCACGCACGCAGTCCTGGGGCAGGTCGAGTGGGCCCTCCTCGCCGCCGGCGTCGCGGGAGCCCTGCCCGGGGGCTGGCTCGGCGCCAGGCTCACCGGACGCTTCTCGGAGGAGATGCTCCGGCGCGTGATCGGCGTCGCCCTGATCGCGATCGCGATCGCCTTCGCCGTCCAGGTCGTTGCCTGACTCCCGCATACAATTCGGCCGGATGGCGACGACCGAGGACCGGCGCGACACCCTCGACGGCATCGCTGAGTGGCGCCGGGCGCTCTACGAAGCAGCTGCGGAGCGCCAGGGCGAGCTCTTCTCCACGATCTCGGGGCTCGAGATCGACCCGCTCTACACCGCGGACTCGGTCGACATCGACGAGCGGCGCGACCTCGGCTACCCGGGCGTCTTTCCGTTCACCCGCGGCGTCTACCCGTCGATGTACCGCGGGAAGCTCTGGACGATGCGCCAGTTCGCCGGCTTCGGCACCGCCGAGGAGACGAACGAGCGTTTCCGCTACCTGCTCGACCACGGGCAGACAGGGCTCTCGACCGCCTTCGACATGCCCTCCCTGATGGGCTACGACTCCGATCACGCGCGCTCGCTCGGCGAGGTCGGCCGGGAGGGCGTCGCGATCGACACGCTCCAGGACATGGAGACGCTCTTCGCCGGCATCCCGCTGAGCGAGGTCTCCACGTCGATGACGATCAACTGCACGGCGCCGATCGCGCTCGCCTTCTACGTCTGCGTGGCCGAGAACCAGGGCGTTCCGCGCTCGGAGCTGCGCGGGACGATCCAGACGGACATCCTCAAGGAGTACATCGCGCAGAAGGAGTGGATCTTCCCGCCGGAGCCGTCGATGCGGCTCGTCACGGACATGGTCGAGTTCTGCGCCGAGGAGATGCCGAAGTGGCATCCGATCTCGATCTCCGGCTACCACATCCGCGAAGCGGGCTCCAACGCCGTCCAGGAGCTTGCCTTCACGCTCATGAACGGCTTCACGTACGTCGAGGCGGCGATCGAGCGCGGCCTCGACGTCGACGACTTCGCGCCGCGGCTCTCGTTCTTCTTCAACGCCCACATCGACTTCTTCGAGGAGATCGCCAAGTACCGGGCGGCGCGGCGGATCTGGGCGAAGGAGCTGCGCGAACGCTACGGGGCGAAGAATCCGCGGTCGTGGCTCATGCGGTTCCACACCCAGACGGCGGGTGTCTCTCTGACGGCGCAGCAGCCCGAGGTCAACATCGTGCGCACCGCGCTCGAGGCGCTGTCGGCGGTGCTGGGCGGCACCCAGTCGCTGCACACGAACTCGTTCGACGAGGCGCTCGCCCTGCCCACCGAGAATGCCGTCCGCCTCGCGCTGCGGACGCAGCAGGTGATCGCCCACGAGACCGGCGTCGTCAACACGATCGATCCGCTGGGCGGCTCGTACTTCGTCGAGGACCTGACGAACCGGCTCGAGAGCGAGGCATACGACTACTTCGAGCGGATCCGCGCGCTCGGCGGCGTGATCCCGGCGATCAAGGAGAACTTCTTCCAGCGCGAGATCGCGGACGCCTCGTTCCGGTACCAGTCCGAGCTCGAGGCGAAGCAGCGCGTGATCGTCGGGGTGAACCGGTACCAGACAGCGGACGAGGCCGAGGTGGAGATCCTCCGGATCGACCCGGCACTCGAGGAGAAGCAGATCGCCCGGGTCCGCTATGTCCGCGAGCGGCGGGACCAGCAGGCGGCCGACGCGAAGCTCGCGGCGCTCAAGGACGGCGCAGCGGGCGAGGCGAACCTGATGCCCCTGATCATCGACTGCGCCAAGGCGAACGTGACGATGGGGGAGATGTGCGACGCGCTCAGGGAACAATGGGGCGTGTGGCGCGAGACCCCAGTCTTCTAGTCCCCGCGTGACCGAAACACCAGGGGCAACGCGTCGCCTGGCCAAGCCTCGCGGAAAGTCGCCAGACTTTCCGCGAACGAGCTAACTCGATTCCGAAAAACGTCGTCTAATCTGTGTCGAGCGTGAACCCTTTTAGTGGACTCACATCGTCGCGCGGGCTCAACCGCGCGCTTCCCTGGATCGCAGGCGCGGTCCTTCTTCTCGGCGTCCTCGCGTTCTGGCAGACCACGGTCAGGACGAACGAGAACAAGGAGACGTTCTCGAACGAGCGCGTTCGGAACGACTCGGCGGTCGAGACGGTCCCGCTCGCGCCGGAAGCGCGCGAGGTCGTCGTCAAGTTCATCAGGACGGCGGTCATGCGCGAGAACCTCGCCGAGGCCTGGAAGATCTCCGGACCGCAGATCAGGCAAGACCTGACGCTTCGGGAGTGGCTGTCGGGGAACATCCCGGTCGTGCCGTATCCCGACGCGGCGGTCAATCGCTCGCCGGTGAGGATCACGTGGTCGCATCCGACCGAGGCCGGGCTCGAGGTCGTGCTCCAGCCGGCGCCGGGCTCGAAGGAGAAACCGCAACTCTTCCACGTCGCCGTGCTCAAGCAGGGCAGTGGCTCGCAGGCGAAGTGGGTCGTCGACTACTGGGCGCCCTACGCACCTCCGCCGATCCCGACCGACGGCGGAACCGGCGGGTAGCCCCCGGCGAGAGCCTCACGGGCGCGGAGTATCGTGCGAGCGTGAACGTCCTTCGCTCGCCCCGGTGGAGAAGACGGCTCGCGTGGAGCCTGGGTGGGATGGCGGTCGTCGGCGGCGTGACCGCGATCGCGCTCCTGTATCCGAATGCCAACGAGCGGGCCGCCGACGAGGCGCTCGGTCGCGAGCAAGCCAAGGTCTACACGCCGCCGAAACACATCGAGCTGACGCGGGTCCAGCGTGCCCACGTGCTGGCAACGGCGGCGAACTTCGTCACCCACGCCGTGGCGCGGCGCGGGGTCGGGGAGGCATACGACCTGACCGCCCCGAGCCTGCGCGGAGGGCTGACCCGCGCGCAGTGGCGGTCGGGAGCGATCCCGGTCGTGCCCTTCCCCGTCGACGAGGCCCGCTGGAAGCTCGAGTTCTCGGACGAGGACGGGATCGGGCTTCAGGTCCTTCTCTTCCCGCCCGCCCGCTCCGGGCTCAAGCCCGAGCTCTTCAACATGGAGCTGGCCCCGCGAGGAACGGGTGCGAAGCAGCGGTTCCTCGTCACCTCCTGGTCGCCCAGCGGCCTGGCCGGCGGCGCCCCGCCGGCCCAGCCATCGGTTGGAGTCGCCGGCGTGCCGAACGTCGGCGACTCAGTCGACGGCCAAGCACGCCTCGGCGGGCAGTGGCTCCTTGCGCCGATCGTGCTCTTCGCGCTCGTGCCGCTCGTCGTGATCGGCTTCTTCGCGCGCGGCTGGCTCCGAGGACGCCGTGCTGAGGCCGAGTACCTGGCTTCGGCGTCGGCGCGCGACCTGCCGACGCTCAGGCGCTAGACCATCGTCTCGTAGCCGTCGTGGACCTGCTCGAACTCGGGGTCGAGCGGGCGTTCCTGCGGGCGGTGCGTGAGCAGTAGTCGCTTCGCCCCGGAGGCCTCGAACGCGGCCTTGGCCTCGTTCGCGGACAGATGGCCGCGTGGCTTCCCCTCACCCTTGGGCTCAAGTAGCGTCGCCTCGCAGAGGAAGAGGTCGGCGTCGCGGGCAAGCTCGGTGAGCTCGTCGCTCGGTCCCGTGTCGCCCGAGTACGCCACCGTCTTGCCGTTACAGGACACGCGAAAGCCGAAGGCGAGCAAGTCGTAGTGCAGCACCCGGCGCGGAGTGATTCGGAACCCCGCCGCCTCGAACTCCTTACAGGCCTCGTACTCTCTGAGGTCGAACGCCTGCGCGAACATGTCGGGCGTCCCGAGTCGTTCGCCGATCTCCCTCAGCAGGCGAACTCCTCCTGGAGGAACCCAGAGCTCGGGGCGTGGGTGGTCGCTCGCCGGGCCGAACCAGAGCGCCCAGACCCAGGGGACGATGTCGCCCCAGTGGTCGAGGTGGAAGTGTGTGAGGCAGATCGCGTCGACGCGGGGCCAATCCTCACGCTGCCGAAGCTTGGCGAGCACCCCGGCGCCGCAGTCGAGCAGCACGCGGCCGTCGTCCTCGACGAGGTAGCCCGACTGCGCTCCTCCGGGGTTGGGCCACGCCGGCGAGCAACCAACGACCGTTAACCGCATTTCCATAGTCTCGCCTATACCCGGACGGCAATGACGCGGGAATTCTTCCCGCGCGACCCATTCCTATACTCCGGCGGAGTGGCGGGGAAGATTCGAGTCGTGATCGCGAAGCCGGGCCTCGACGGGCACGACCGCGGCGCGAAGATCATCGCGCGGGCGCTTCGGGACGCCGGCATGGAGGTCATCTACACAGGTCTCCATCAGACGCCCGAGCAGATCGTCGAGACGGCGATCCAGGAGGACGCCGACGCCGTCGGCATCTCGATCCTCTCCGGCGCCCATATGACGCTCGTCCCGAAGATTCTCGACGGATTGCGGGAGAACGGGGCGGAGGACGTCGTCGTCGTCGTCGGCGGCACGATCCCGCGCGAGGACTCCGACGAGCTCAAGCGCCAGGGCGTTGCCGAGGTCTTCACGCCCGGTGCGCCGATGGCCGAGGTCGTCGAGTTCCTCCGCGAGAAGGTCCCGATCAGCTGATCTCCGTCCGGGACGAGGGCGGCGTGGCGGTCGTCACGGTCGACCGGATCGAGGCGATGAACGCCCTCGACCTCGCGACGCTGACCGAGCTTCGCGACCGGCTTCGCGAGCTCGCTGGGGACCTCGGCACGCGCGTCGTGGTCCTGACCGGCGCCGGCGACCGCGCCTTCATCGCGGGCGCGGACATCAAGTACATGAGCGGGCTGGACGTTGCCGGGGCCAAGGCGTGGGGGGCGCTCGGCCACGAGGCCGGGCTCTTGCTCGAGACGATGAAGCAGCCGACGATCGCCGCGATCAACGGCTTCGCGCTGGGCGGCGGCTGCGAGCTCGCGCTCGCGTGTGACCTTCGCTACGCGTCCACGAACGCCAAGCTCGGCCAGCCTGAGATCAATCTCGGGATCATTCCCGGCTGGGGCGGGACGCAGCGGCTCGCGCGGGCGACGACGCTCGGCTTCGCGAAGGAGCTGATCCTCACCGGGCGCACGGTCGACGCCGACGAGGCGCTCAGGCGAGGGCTCGTGAACGCGGTCGCGGAGCCCGATGAGCTGCTCCCACGCACGATGGAGACCGCCTTCCAGCTCGCGGCCAAGAGCCCGCTCGCGCTGGAGGCGGCGAAGGAGGCGATCAATCGCGCGCTCGGCGGCGACCATGCGGCGAACCTGACGCAGGAGGCCGACCGCTTCGGGGGGCTGTTCGCCTCGGAGGACGCGAAGGAAGGCCTGACCGCCTTCGCCGAGAAGCGCGAACCGACCTTCAAAGGGCGGTAGCGCCGCGAGCCGGCCTTTTGCCCGGCTCGCCCGAGAGGCTGCCACGGCAAGGAAGCGGCGCTCGCAAGTGGGCCGCGCGATCACGAAGCGATCGGCCGGGCTTCATAGGGTCGCTGAAAGTTGCGAGACTTTCAGCGAGACAGCAGAATTTTTTCTGCTGTCAAAGCGCCGGGCTTGCCGAGCTGGGCGTCGAGCGTGACGGGCATGATCTTCGTCCAGACCGTGGCGCGCGAATTGCCGGCGAGCTTGCCGATCGCGGTCTCGATCACCGTCAGCGGCGAGACCCCGAGCGAGATCGGGCGGCTGATCCCGTTGAGCTTGAGCCCGGTCGCCCGTACACCGAGGCTTTGGACCTGCACGCTGAACGCTTCGGGCAGCTGCGTGAGGACACCACCCTTGAGCCACAGGGCCGTCCGAGTCTTCGGCGGCGCCGAGAACAGGAGTCGGTAGGCGCGGTTCAGGTGGGTATACGGGTTCACCGACGCGCCGTCGTTCGGGTGGACCTCGAAGTGCAGGTGGGGCGTGATGCCGTTCGCGTCGCCCGAGTCCCCGACAAAGCCGACCGGCTCACCCGCCGCGACGCGCATACCGCTGCGCAGTCCGGGTGCAAACGCGATCCCGGGCGCGCATCGTCCCTTGTTGTCGTTCGTCATCCCGAGGTCGTTGTTCAGGTGGATGTAGAGGTACGTCGTGCCGCTCTGCCCGTAGAGGTAGAGCAAGCAGCCGGCTGCCCACGAGGTCACGTGGAACTTGACCCGCCCGGCCTCAGCCGCCACGGCGAGCGCCTTCCGCGGCGCCACGATGTCGATGCCCTGATGAGGCCCCTGTCCCCGCGGGGCACCGTAGTCGTTGCTGTAGCGGAACTTGCCGAGCACGGGGAAGATGAGCCGCTTGCCCGCGCCGATGCCGACGGTCCTCTCCGACGGCGACTGCACCACCTTCGGGGTCTCCCACGGGTCCGGCATCGCGGCCGCCTGACCGGCGGTCAGACCAACGATCGCGGCAAGAAGGGTTAGTCGGGCTGTCGTCCGGTGGCGTCTCACTGGCTGGGCCTAGCGCTCCGGTTCGCGCTCGAAGGTCGAGACCCTAGCAGAGCCTTCGGCGCCGGACCATGCGCACATTCGCCCGATTCGGGGCACTAGAGTCTGCGCCCGTGAAGATCGCCGTCTGCATCAAGCACGTTCCGGAAGGGACAACCCACCGTCGGATCGACCCGGGCAGCAAGCGGCTCGACCGCTCCGGAGAAGGCGCGATCAATCCCTTCGACACGCACGCCGTCGAGGAGGCGCTGCGGATCAAGGAGGCCGAAGGCGGCGAGGTCGTCGTCGTCTCGATGGGCCCTGCTGGAGCGCAGGATTCGGTCCGGAAGGCGCTCGCGATGGGCGCAGACGGCGCGCTCCTGATCACGGACGACGCGGCGGCCGGCTCGGACCTGGTCGCCACGACGAACGCGCTCGCCGCTGCGCTCGAGCCGGAGAACGCCGATCTGATCATCTTCGGGCAGCAGGCCGGCGACTCCGACGGCGCCGTGCTCTGGGCTGCGGTCGCCGATCGTCTCCGGCGCCCCGTGATCTCGCAGGTCGCCGAGCTGACGGTCTCCGACGGCAAGGCGACCGGCAAGCGACAGACCGAGTTCGGTTACGACACGATCGAGGCGCCGCTGCCCGCCGTGATCGCGGTCTCGGACGCGATCAACGAGCCCCGGTACCCGTCCCTCAAGGGGATCATGGGCGCGCGCTCGAAGCCCCAGCGCACGGTGACGGCGTCCGAGCTCGGCGTCGACGCGGCCTCCGTCGGCGAGCCCGGCTCCAAGACGACGGTCGAGGCGCTCAACGACCCGCCGCCGCGCGGCGACACGGTCAAGATCGAGGACGACGGCAGCGCGCCGGAGAAGATCGTCGAGTACCTCGCGGAGAAGAAGGTTCTGTAGTGTCAACCCTCGTCTTCCTGGAGCACCACGAGGGTGAGCTGCTGCGCTCCTCGCTCGGCGTCCTCTCGAAGGCCGCCGAGCTGGACGGGGACGTCGCCGGCGTGGTGCTCGGCGCCGGGGTCAAGGAGCGCGCCGCCGGAGCGGGCGCGTTCGGCGCCGCGAAGGTGTTCGTCGCCGACAAGCCCGAGCTCGAGGCGCCGCTGTCGCAGCCGCGGGTCGATGCGCTCGCCCGGCTGATCGGCGAGCAAGGCTTCGACACGGTCGTCTTCGCCGCCTCGGTGCTCTCCGCGGACGTGGCGGCCGGCCTCTCGGCTCGGCTCGGCGCCGGGCTCAACTGGGACCTGACCGACCTCGTTCGCGAGGACGGCTCGCTGATCGGGAAGCGCCCCGCGCTCGGCGACTCCGTCTACCTCGACGTCGGCTGGACGGGCGAGCCGCGGCTGGCGCTGATCCGGGCCGGAACCTTCGATCCCAAGGAGACGGGAGGCGAGGCGCAAGTCGAGGACTTCGACGTCGAGCTCGAGGACTTCTCACTCGCCGCGACGATGGTCGAGCAGGCCCACGCCGAGAGCGAGGGGCCGTCGATCGAGGACGCCGAGGTCATCGTCGCCGGCGGGCGCGGCCTCGGCTCGCCCGAGAACTTCAAGCTCGTCGAGGAGCTCGCGAAGGCCCTGGGCGGCGCCGTCGCCGCCACCCGAGCCGTGGTCGACGCCGGCTGGTACCCCTACGCCACGCAGGTTGGGCAGACGGGCAAGACCGTCTCGCCGAAGCTGTACGTTGCCTGCGGCATCTCCGGGGCGATCCAGCACAAGGTCGGCATGCAGAGCTCGGGCGTGATCGTCGCGATCAACAAGGACCCGAACGCGCCGATCTTCGAGTTCTGCGACCTCGGCGTCGTCGGCGACCTCCACGAGATCGTTCCGAAGCTGACCGAGCTCGTCCGTCAGCGGCGCTCTTGAAACCGGCCGACTTCCCGCCGCCCTTCGATCCAAGCGAGTTCGTCGTGGCGCCGAGCGACCCGCCGGAGGAGCGCATCGACGTCGGTGTCCTCATCGTCGGGGCCGGCCCGGCCGGGCTCGCGTGCGCGATCCGCCTCGGGCAGCTGCTCGAGGACTCGCCCGAGCTGTCCGAGCATCTCGGCGAGGTTCCGGTCGCCGTGCTCGAGAAGGGGAAAGGCGTCGGGTCGCACCTGGTCTCGGGCGCCGTCGTGAATCCGAGGGGCCTGAGACGGCTGTTCCGAGATCGAGACTTCCGCCTCGAGGACGTCCCGTCGTACGGCGACGTCGACCACGAGGGCGTGTACTACCTCTCGGCGAAGTCGGCGAATCGCATCCCGACGCCGCCGACGATGCGCAACGACGGCAACTTCGTCACCTCGCTGTCGCAGCTGTCGCGGTGGCTGGCGGAGCAGGCCGAAGCGGGCGGGGCGGCGATCCTGCCCGAAACGGCGGCCGAGAAGCTGCTCGTCACGGGCGCCCGAACCGTGGGGGTGCGCACGGGCGAGAAGGGCCGGGGCCGTGACGGCGAGCCGCTCGGCAACTACGAGCCCGGCTCGGACGTGAGCGCCAAGGTGACGGTCCTCGCGGAGGGGACGCAGGGCCACCTGACCGGGATCGCGATCGACCACTTCGGGCTCGCCGGCGAGAACCCCCAGGTTTGGGCGCTGGGCGTCAAGGAGGTGTGGAAGGTCGCGAAGCCGCTTGACCGCGTCATCCACACGATGGGCTGGCCGTTGCGAGGCGGCCGGAAGTACCGCGAGTTCGGCGGGTCCTTCATCTACCCGATGGGCGAGGACATGATCACGATCGGCATGGTCGTCGGGCTCGACTACCGCGACGTCGAGGTCTCGGTGCACGACCTCCTCCAGGAGCTGAAGACGCACAGGTTCGTCCGCCGGCTGCTCGACGGAGGCGAGCGGATCGGCTGGGGGGCGAAGACGATTCCCGAGGGCGGGTTCGTCGCGCTGCCGCGCAGGCTCCACGCGCCCGGGCTCTTGCTCACCGGGGACGGTGCCGGCCTCGTGAACGTTCCGGCGCTGAAGGGGATCCACTACGCGATCGAGTCCGGGCGGCTCGCCGCAGAGGCGGCGGTCGAAGCGCTCAAGCCCGGCCGCACCCCGTGGACGCCCGGCGCGCTCGCCTCGTACGACGAGTCGCTGCGCCGCACCTACGTCTGGAAGGACCTGGAGAAGGTTCGCAACATGCGGCAGGCGTTCGGCCACGGCTTCCTCCTCGGTGGCGCGATGGCCGGCGCGATGACGGCCAGCTTCGGGAAGTTCCCGCCCGGCAATGCCGAGACAGAGCGGGACACCGAGCACGAGCTCTTCCGCACCAAGCGTTCCGGCCGGTACCCGGCGCCCGACGGCAAGCTGACCTTCGACAAGCTCTCTTCGGTTTACCTCTCCGGCAACAAGACGCGAGACGACGCCCCGAACCACATTCGCGTGCGCACCGACGTGCCCCGAGAGGTCGGGCTGCTCTGGGAGCGCATGTGCCCGGCCCAGGTCTACGAGGTCTCCGAGGACGGCGGCGAGACGACCGTCGAGGTCACCCCGTCGAACTGTGTCCAGTGCGGCGCGATCACCGCCAAGGGCGGACGCCTGACCCCGCCCGAGGGCGGCTCCGGGCCCGAGTACACGCTGACGTAAATTCGCTGAAAGTCTTACGACTTGCAGCGACCTTCTGATCGACCGAGGCTGGCACCTGGCGGCGGAAGCACGCGGCTGCTCCTTCACCCTTGGCCAACGTGGGCGGGCCGGGCAAAGCCCGCCCCGCGGCGACCTTGACCTTCTACTCCGCGCGAATACCCTCTCCGCATGATCAAGCTGGACGACGTCCGCGCGGCGCGCGAGACGATCGGAGGCGATCTCCACCGCACGCCGGTGTTCAGCTCGAGGACGCTGGGGCCGGACGTCTATCTCAAGGCCGAGCTCTTCCAACGAACCGGCTCGTTCAAGCCGCGCGGGGTGCTGAACAAGCTTCGCTCGCTGACGGAGGACCAGCGTGAGCGCGGCGTGATCGGCGTCTCCGCCGGGAACCACGCCCAGGCGCTCGCCTGGTGCGCCAGGCTCGAGGGCCTCGACGCGCTGCTCGTCATGTGGCGGACGGCAAGCCCGGCGAAGGTCGCGGCGACGGAGGCGTACGGCGCCGAGGTGGATCTCGAAGCCGATGGGCCCGAGACCGTGTTCGACCGCCTCGACGAGCTGATCGAGGAGACGGGCCGGACGCTCGTCCACCCGTTCGACGATCCGCTCGTGGCAGCGGGCCAGGGGACGGTCGGCCTGGAGATCGCCGAGGACGTCCCCGACGTCGCGACGGTCGTCGTCCCCGTCGGCGGAGGCGGCCTGATCAGCGGGATCGCGGTGGCCCTCCCGGAGGCCCGGGTCATCGGCGTCGAGCCCACGACCTCGAACGCACTGACCGTCGGCCTTGCCGCGAACGAGTCGACTCCGGTCTCGCCGTTGTCGATCGCCGACGGCCTGAACGCGCCGTTTGCCGGCGAGCTCGCGGTCCGGGTTGCGCAGGAGTACGGCGTCCAGATCGTCCTCGTCGAGGAGGAGGAGATCGAGGAGGGCATGCGGTTCTGCTACCAGCGCGCCAAGCTGGCGTGCGAGCCGGCGGGTGGAGCCGCAGTCGCGGCGATCAGAGCCGGAAAAGTCCCGCTGAACGAGGGGGAAACGGTCGTCGCCGTCGTCTCGGGAGGCAACGTTTCGGGGGACATCGCTGCTGCTATCCTGGCCCGGCCGTGAAGCCCGACATTCATCCCGATTACGTGACTGCGATCGTCCGCTGCTCGTGCGGCAACGAGTTCGAGACCCGCTCGACGAAGCCGGAGCTGCACGTCGAGGTCTGCTCGAACTGCCATCCCTTCTACACGGGCAAGCAGAAGCTGATGGACTCGGGCGGCCGGGTCGAGCGCTTCCAGCGCCGGCTCGAGCGTGCCGGCGGCGCGCGCCGCGGGTAGGACATGGCTGCACCGATCGGCGGTCAGGCCGTCCTCGAGGGCGTGATGATGCGTGGGCCCTCGAACTGGTCGCTGGCGGTCCGCAAGCCGGACGGCGACATCGCCCAGGTCAACCGCGAGATCCACTCGGTGATGACCCGGCACCGGTTCTTCCGGCTGCCGGTTATCCGCGGCGTGATCGCCCTCGGCGAGTCCCTCGCAATCGGGTTCCGTGCCCTGGCGATCTCGGCGAACTACGCCGCGCAGGAGGAAGGCGACGAGGAGGAGGTCTCGACGGAGATCGGCCGAGGCGCGATGATCTTCGCCTTCGCAATCGCGATCGGGTTCGCGCTGCTGCTCTTCAAGGTCACGCCGGCCCTGCTGACGAGCTGGCTGCCGATCGATCAGACGGGATTGTTCGTCGTCGTCGAGGGCCTGATCCGCGTGACGATCTTCATCCTCTACATCGTCCTGATCTCGATGCTGCCCGACCTCAAGCGCGTCTTCCAGTACCACGCGGCCGAGCACAAGGCGATCAACGCCTACGAGGCCGGCGAGGAGCTGACGCCCGAGAAGGTGCAGCGCTTCAGCCTCATCCACCCGCGTTGCGGGACGGCCTTCCTGCTCTGGGTCATGGTGATCGCGATCTTCGTCTTCGCGTTCATCGGCCAGCCGGACTGGCCCTGGTTGATCGCGAGCCGGATCCTGCTCCTGCCGGTGATCGCCGGGATCGCGTACGAGCTGATCCGCTTCGCCGGAAACCACTCCGACAACCCGATTCTCATGACGCTGCTCGCGCCGGGCCTCTGGCTTCAGCGCTTGACTACCCGGCAGCCGTCGCTCGACCAGCTCGAGGTCTCGATCCGCGCGCTCAAGGACGTCCTCGTCCGTGAGGGTCGCCTCGACCCCGTCGAGCGCAAAGTTGAAGTAATGGCTTAGCACTACCCTGTGCTCGATGGCAGGGATTGAGGAGCTGGTCGAGGATCTCGAGCGCTCGTATGCCGAGACGCAGGAGCGCATGTCCGACCCTGCCGTGTACAACGACCACCGGCAGGCGGCGGATGTCGGGCGGCGGTTGAAGGAGCTCGAGGGCCCGTATCGGCTGACGCAGACGTGGCGGCAGGTTCGCGAGGATCTCGCCGCGGCCGAGGAAGATCCTGAGCTCTCTGAGCTTGCAACTGATCTCGCTATCGAGGCGGAACGCCTCGAGAACGAAATAAAGCTGGCGCTCGTCGAGGCCGACCCGGCCGACAGCAAGGACGTGCTCCTCGAGATCCGCCAGGGGGTCGGGGGTGACGAGGCCGCGCTCTGGGCGGGCGATCTGTTCCGGATGCTGACGCGGTACGCGGAACGTCGCGGCTACTCGATCGAGCGGCTCTCAGCGAGCCCGAGCGAGGGCGGCGGGTTCAAAGAGATCGTCTTCGCCATCAACGGCGAGGGCGCGTACTCGGTCTTCAAGTGGGAAGGGGGAACGCACCGCGTGCAGCGCGTTCCGGTCACGGAGTCTCAGGGCCGCATCCACACGTCGACGGCGACGGTCGCCGTCATGCCCGAGGCCGAGGAGGTCGAGGTCGAGCTCGACCCGAACGACCTGAAGATCGACGTCTACCGCTCGACCGGGCCCGGCGGCCAAAGCGTGAACACGACCGACTCGGCGGTGCGCATCACGCACCTGCCGACGAACCTCGTCGTCTCGATGCAGGACGAGAAGTCGCAGATCCAGAACCGCGCGAAGGCGCTCCGAGTGCTGCGCGCCAGGCTCTACGAGCTCGAGCGGGAAAAGCAGCGCGCCGAGCTCGAGAGCGCCCGCCGCTCGCAGATCGGCTCGGGCGAGCGGGCCGAGAAGATCCGCACCTACAACTTCCCGGAGAATCGGGTCACCGACCACCGCGTCAAGGTCACGCTCCACCGCCTCGACGCCGTCCTCGACGGCGAGCTCGACGAGCTGACCGAGGCGCTGTCGGCCGAGGAGCGCCGCCGCGCGCTCGAGGCCGCGGCCGTGTGACGGCCAGAGAGGCCGTCGGCTCGATCGCGGCCGAGCTCGAGACGGCCGGCTGTCCCTCGCCGCGGGTCGACGCGGAGTGGCTCGTCGCCCACGTCATCGGCGGTACACGGACGGATCTCTACGTCGTGGATCGACCCCTCGACGAGGAAGAGCTCGTCCGGCTGCGATCGCTCGTCGATCGGCGGCGGGCGCGTGAGCCGCTGGCGTATGTGCTCGGCGAGTGGGGCTTCCGGCGCCTGACGCTGGCCGTCGACCCGCGGGTGCTGATCCCTCGACCGGAGACCGAGGTGGTCGTCGGGCGCTGCCTCGAGCTGCTCCAAGGGCTCGACGCGCCTCGCGTGCTCGACATCGGAGTCGGCTCGGGCGCGATTGCGCTCGCGATCGCGGACGAGCGGCCGGACGCTCGGGTCGTTGCGACCGACACCTCGGCCGACGCATTGGCGGTCGCGGAGGCGAACCGGCGGCGGCTCGCGTTGAACGGGCGGATCGAGCTCCGCCTCGGTGACCTGCTCGCGGGCGCCCAAGGTCCGTTCGACCTCATCGTCTCGAACCCGCCGTACGTCCCCGTCGAGGACGTCCCGCGGTTGGCTCCCGAGGTCTTGCGTGAGCCGCGCGGGGCGCTGGTCGGCTCCGGCCGCCACGAGGAGATCGCGACTGCCGTGCGCGACGCCCTCACACCGGGTGGACTGCTCGTGCTCGAGGTCGGAGACGGCCAAGCTCCGTCGGTCGCGGCGGGACTGCGCGGGCTCGGATACGTCGGGGTCGCGACGACGGCCGACCTCGCCGGCCGTGGGCGGGTCGTCGAAGGGCGGCGTTGATCGAGGAGGTCGTCGCGGCGATCCGGGCGGGCGAGCCCGTGATCGTGCCGACCGACACCGTGTACGGCCTCGCCGCGGACGCGTCCCGCGAGGAGCCCGTTCGCCGCCTCTACCGCCTCAAGGGACGCGCTGGCGCGCAGCCGACCGCCCTCGTCGCGGGAGATGTCGACGTCCTGCTGGAGGCCCTTCCCGAGCTGCGCGCGGACGTCGTGCGCCGCCTGTTGCCGGGACCGTTCACGCTCATTCTCCCGAACCCGGCTCGACGCTTCTCGTGGCTTACGGGCGACCGGCCGCAGACGATCGGCGTCCGCGTTCCGGCGCTCTCCGGAGAGGCCGCCGAGCTGTTCGGGCGACTCCGGGCCGTCGCGGCGACGAGCGCCAACCTGCCCGGGGAGCGTGACCCGCGAACGGTCGCCGAGGTCCCCGAGGAGCTGCGCGCCGGGTGCGGAGCGATGCTGGACGTGGGCGAGCTGCCGGGGACGCCGTCGACGGTGCTCGACCTGACCGGCTCCGAGCCGGTCGTCTTGCGGGAGGGAGCCGTCCCGGCCGACGAGGCGCTCGAGCGCCTCCGCCGGGCCTGATTCGCCGGAGAGAGGGGTACGATCCGCGGGATGGCGATCGCGCAGGAGACGATCCAGCACCTCCGCACGGCGGGTCTCGCCGAGGTCGACCCGGAGATCGCCGAGCTGCTCGGCCGTGAGCTCGAGCGTCAGCGCGGACAGATCGAGCTGATCGCCTCGGAGAACTTCACCTGGCCGAGCGTCTTCGAGGCGATCGGGAGCACGCCGACGAACAAGTACGCGGAGGGCTATCCCGGAAAGCGCTACTACGGGGGCTGCGAGGTCGTCGACGAGATCGAGCAGACGGCGATCGACCGCGCGAAGGAGCTCTTCGGCGCCGAGCACGCCAACGTCCAGCCCCATGCGGGCGCACAGACGAACATGGCCGTCTACATGGCGGCGCTGAAGCCGGGCGACACGATCCTCTCGCTCGAGCTCTCACACGGCGGGCATCTGACCCACGGCCTCAAGGTCAACTTCTCGGGCCGGCTGTACACGATCGTCCACTACGGCGTCAGCCGCCAGACGGACATGGTCGACTACGACGACGTCCTCCGGCTGGCCAAGGAGCACCGCCCGGGCCTGATCGTCTGCGGCGGCTCCGCCTACCCCAGGGCAGTGGAAGCCGACCGCTTCCGCGCGATCGCCGACGAGGTCGGCGCACTGCTCCTCTGCGACATGGCTCACTTCGCCGGGCTCGTCGCCGCGGGCCTGCACCCGAACCCGGTTCCTCACTCCGATTACGTCACCTCGACGACGCACAAGACACTCGCGGGGCCGCGCGCCGGCTTCATCCTCTGTCGCGAAGAGCACGCGCAAGCCGTCGACCGCGCGGTCTTCCCCGGGATGCAGGGAGGGCCGCTCCAGCACACGATCGCGGCCAAGGCGACCTGCTTCCGGATCGCGGCCACCGAGGCGTTCAGGGACTACCAGCAGCAGGTGCGCGCGAACGCCGACGCCTTGGCGGAGACGCTGATCGAGGGCGGCCTCGACGTCCTGACCGGAGGCACCGACACGCACCTCCTTCAGCTCGATCTGCGGCGGACCGACTGGACCGGCGCCGACGCGGAGGACCGGCTGGCGGAGGTCAAGCTCACCGTGAACCGCAACACGGTCCCGTTCGACGAACGGCCGCCGACCATCGCCTCCGGAGTCCGCATCGGAACACCCGCGGCGACGATGCGCGGGTTCGACGTCGAGGACTTCCGCGAGGTCGGGCGCATCATCGTCGAGGCGCTCGGCCCGAGCCCGGACCTCGGTGCACTCGCGGCTCGCTCGTCGGCGCTCTGCGACAAGCGACCGCTCTACCCGGGGTTTCAGGGCTTCACGACGTACGTCGCGTGAGCGCCGTCGCGACAGGCCAGGTCATCGAAGTGCGGCACCCACTGGTGCAGCACAAGCTGTCGTACCTGCGCGAGCGCGACACGCCGACCGTCCACTTCCGCAAGATCGCGAACGAGGTCACGCTGCTCCTGACCTACGAGGCGACGAAGGACTTCCCGACCGAGGACGTGGAGATCGAGACGCCGCTCGAGCGAACCACGGTCCAGCGGATCCAGGGCAAAAAGGTCGCGGTCTGTCCGGTGCTGCGCGCCGGCATGGGGATGCTCGACGGCGTGCTGTCGCTCGTCTCGGGAGCGCGGGTCGGGTTCATCGGCCTCTACCGCGACGAGGAGACGCTGGAGCCGGTCGAGTACTACGTCAAGCTGCCGAGCGACCTTGCCGAGCGCGATGCCATCGTCCTCGACCCGATGCTCGCGACGGGCAATTCGAGCGTTGCCGCGATCGCCAAGGTCAAGGAGGCGGGAGCCCGCTCGGTGACGCTGGTCTGCCTCGTTGCAGCGCCTGAAGGGATCGAGCGCGTCCACTCGGCCCATCCCGATACGACGATCGTCACCGCTTCGATCGACCGCGGCTTGAACGAGCACGGCTTCATCGTCCCAGGGCTGGGCGACGCAGGCGACCGGCTCTACGGGACGAAGTAGCCGACGCGACGTGATCGACACGCTCCGAGACAACCCAGAGGTCTTCTGGGGCTTCGCCCTCGCCCTGGTGATCGTCCTCCTCCTGACACCGGGCGTCGGTCGCTTCGCGCGGTTCCTCGGCGTCGTCGACGAGCCGGGCGAGACGCGGCGCGTGCACATCCGGCCGGTGCCCCGGCTGGGTGGGATCGCGCTCCTGCTCGGGATCTTCGTGCCGGCGCTCGCGTTCCTCCCGATGGACGGGCCGTACCGGGGGATCATGCTCGGTGCGGCCGTCGCGACCACCGTCGGCGCGATCGACGACTTCCGCGGCCTGCCGTGGTGGGCGAAGCTCGCCGGCCAGCTTTCCGCAGCCGGGATCGCGGTCGGGTTCGGCGTCGGCGTGGATCGCATCACGTTCCCGCTCCTCGGCAGCCAGGAGCTGCCCGACTGGGTCGGCGTCCCGGCGACGATGCTCTGGATCCTCGCGATCATGAACATGGTCAACTTCCTCGACGGGATGGACGGCCTCGCCGCGGGGATCTGCGCGATCGCCGGCTCGACCTTCACGCTCATCGGGCTCTCGCTCGGCGATGCGAATGCGGCGCTGCTCTCGGCGATCGTCGCGGGCGCCTGCTTCGGCTTCCTGCACCACAACTTCTATCCGGCCAGGATCTTCATGGGCGACTCCGGCGCGCTGCTGCTCGGCTTCCTGCTCGCCGCCGTCGCGGTCGAGGGGCTCGTGAAGACCGCGGCGTTGGCAACGCTCGTGCTGCCGCTGCTCGTCCTCGCGATCCCGATCATCGATACGTCGTTCGTGGTCGCGAAGCGGGTGAAGCACGGCCGGCCGCTCTACGCGGCGGATCGGACCCATCTCCACCACCGCTTCCTCAACATCGGCTTCTCGCAGCCTCGGGCGGTGACGTACATGTACGCGTGGTGCGCGATCCTGGCGGCGGCGGCGCTCGCGACGAGGTTCCTGCCCCCGCGTCCGCGCGGCGACTGGGACGTCACGAACACGATCCTCGCCGGTGCCGTCGGCCTCGTCGCCCTGGCGGCGTCGATCTACATCGCGTACCTGCTGGAGATCGTCAAGCTCGCGAATCCGCGGATTCGCCGTCGCGAGGAGCAGGCGAGGCGCGAGGCCGAGCGGCGCAGCGCCTAGAGCTAGCCCGGCTTCGAGGCAGTGATGTAGCTCCAGCAGCAGAGGAACGTCGGCCGCCCGCCGAAGATCACGTCGAGCGACGCGCGCAGGAGGTCGAGCCGGTCGGCCGCGGCCTCGTCCGTGGCCGGGGCGCCGTCGACCTTCGCCGAGCCCCCTACCCACCCGAGGACTGCGTCGGCGTAGGCGGCCAGGAACTCGTACCACTCCTGGACGTCGGCCTCGATCGTCCGTTCCGTGACCTCGTCGACCACCAAGCCGCTCTGGCGCAGCGCGTCCAGGTACACGTCGAGCGGGCGCGGCGCCAGGAACACGCGGTCGCGGTACGCGAGGTACGCCTGCATCCGCTCCGGCTCGTCGAGCACGGCGCGGTAGGCCGCATAGCGCGGATCGGTCCGCACCAGGCCCGTCGCGACTTCGTGGACGACGTAGACCGTCTCGTCGATGATCCACTCGTTCTCCGCGGCTCGGGGGTTGCGGATGTTTCCCGAGTTGATGCGCACGCGGCCGCCCCGCACGAGGACGCGGCCCCAGGCGGCGAGCGTCGCCTCGAGATCGTCGTACAGGTGGATCGCGTTGGTCGAGACGAGGACGTCGGCGCCCCGGCCCAGGAAACGCTGGCCCAGCACCTCGTCGAGGTAGTCGAGCCGCTTCTCGCCCTTGCGATACCGGAGCCTGCGGAAGGCGACTCGAGGGTCGTTGCGGAAGCGCTCGAGCGCGACGCGGAGGAACTTCGGCGAGCTGTCGACGACCAGCATTCCCACCTGCCGGTCGAAGATTCGAAGCAGCAGCCGGTCGAGCAGGATGCCCGTCCCGCCGGAGTAGTCGACCAGGATCTGCCCTTCGTGAAGGTCGCCCGCCAGTTGCTCGACGGTCAGGTCGAGGTTCCGGTACCACCCGTGGTTCTCGACCGTGTCGTAGTGGAGGCCGAAGGCGTCCACGGGCTCATCGACCCAGTCCTCGCCGGGGATGCGCTCGAAGCCGTCAGGCCAGGAGAAGACGAAGCCCGGGTCGCCGGACAGGTCCCTTACCGGGCGACTGGCCCGAACGTGGGCGGCGATCAGCTCCGGGAGCTGGGCGGGCGGTAGCCGGCCCCAGCCGCATGGTGTCGCGACGCCGAACTCGCCGACGAGCCGGTGGGCGCGGCCGGCTGCGGGCCTGACGTCGCCCGGCACGCCGGGCTCGAGAAGGCCGAGGTAGAGCTCGGTCCCGGCCGACAGCCGCAGATCTCGAAGCGGCTCCATGAACGCGTCGTTTGTGCGCCCTGGTGCGAGCGGCACGTGGATCCAGTTGACCGGGCGGTCGAGACTCGCGGCAAGCGCGTTCGCGACCTCGACCATGCCGCCGAGGTCGGCGGGGACGTGGCGCGGGGCCTCCTCGTCGTGCCCGAGGCAGAAGTGGAACCCGAGCTCGACGTCTGCCGGGACGAGCCGGCTGATCCGGATGAGCCGCTCGAGGATTCCCGCCTTCACGTCGGGAAACCAGACCGGAATCTCTCCCTCGAGCATCCCGAACTCGACATTCGTGTCCCACTGGAGCGCCAGCTGGTCGTGCGGGATCTCCGCGAGGATCTGGGCGAGCTCGTTCGTCATCGCCTCTTCGTAGGCCGGCTCGACGACCGCCTGGTCGTCGAGCGCCACGAACGCGCTGACCGGAGCGAGCGGCGTGGGCAGCGAGACCTGGAAGCGGCAGCCGCGCGGGACGATCCCGTCCCGCTTGAGCACGCTGAACGTCCGGTGCGAGGCGATCGCCGCGTCGGCGTAGCCGAGCGAGCCGAAGGCCAGCACGCGGCCGTCCTCGCCGGCGCGCAGCTTTAGCCGCGGGAGCGCGCGGTACGAGCGAGGCGAAGGCGGCGCGACCTCGAACTGCGGTCGCGAGCTGAGCACCGGGTACTGCCAGACGATCCAGTCGGCGCGAGGGCCCGTTTCGCCGTCCGGCAGGCGCCGAACGCGGTCGCCGAGCGCCCGGCTCAGGGTCCGGAAGACCTCCTCGGCGCTTCCGAGCGGCACGCTGCCGACGAGGTGGACGCCGAGGGGGACGTAGGTCTCGGCAGTCGACGTCGCCTCGGCGCTGGGTGCGGCCATGCCTAGATCATGGCACGTTCATTGAAGCTACAAGGTCATGCGGTTTTCCCTGAACCATGCGGGTTTTCGGTGTCACAAAGTCTGGTATGCTCGCAGTGGATGGAGCCGGCACCTCGCCAGTCGCTCGACCCCGCCGGGGCCGGCGCGGTACTTGCGGGGACGACCGCCGCGGGGCTCGGCCTCGGCGCCGCCATCGGCTGGGTCGCCGGGTCGTGGCCGCTCGGAGCGCTGACCGGCACCATCATCGGCATCCCCGCCGGAATCTTCGCCGTCTACCGACGCTACCGAGGCTACTTCTCGTGAGACAGGACATCTGGAGCACCCCGCGGCCCGTGCCAGGTCGCGCGATGCCGATCGCCGCCGGTGGTGCGCTGATCGCACTCGCGCTCCCGGTCTTCCTCGTCGCGGGCTTCCCGCTTGCGGGCTGGGTGCTCGCCGCCGTGCTCTGGGTCGCGGGCCAGGCGTTCGCGCTGGTGCTCGCACGCCTCCAACCGGGCGCCGATAATCTCGCCGCCTCGGGAGTGGTGGGGATCGGACGCATGGTGCGTGTGTTTGCAGTGGGCGTGGTGCTCGCCATCGTCGCGTCGCGTGACGGTGAGACCGCGCTCGCGGCCGCGCTCCTCTTCGCACTCGCCTACACGGTCGAGCTTGCGCTCTCGTTGACGGCCTACTTCACGAGCGAGCCGGTCCGACGATGAAGCGCGCGCTCGCCGCCCTGACGACCCTTGCGCTGATCCTCCCGGCCTCAGCGTTCGCCGAGACCGCGCCCGAGGAGGAAGAGAAGTTCGATCCGTCGCACGAGTTCGAGCTCCACGAGTGGGTCCCGATCCACATCGGCCCGCTCGACCTCTCGATCAACAAGGGCGTCGCCTACCTGTTCCTGGGCACTGCGGTCGCGATCATCCTCGGCATCGTGCTGATGCGGGTCCGTCTGCGAGTCGACCCCGACAACCGGCAGACGACCGGCGAGTGGATTTACGAGATCGCGCAAACCCAGATCGCCGAGCAGGGTCTGCCGACGAAGGCGATCAGCCGCTGGTTCCCGTACTGCGCCACCCTCCTGATCTTCATCTGGGCGCTCAACATGACGAGCTTCATCCCGCTGCCGCTCACGGACGAGAAGGTCACCGTCTTCGGTGTCGAGCTCCCGGCGTTGGGGATCTACGCCGCCACCTCGTCGATTGCCGTCACCCTGGCGCTCGCCCTCATGACGTTCGTCTTCACGCATATCGAGGGGATCCGGGCCAACGGCGTCGGCGGCTACTTCAAGAGCTGGATCCCTCCCGACGTTCCCAAGGCCGTCTACCCGCTCCTCGTCCCGCTCGAGGTTCTCGGCCAGTTCATGCGGCTCGTCTCGCTGTCGGTCCGGCTCTACGCCAACATGCTCGCCGGCCACATGCTGATCCTGACCTTCATCGGCTTGATCTTCGTCCTCGAGAACGTGGCGCTCGCCCTGTTCTCGATCCCCCTGGCGACCGCCTTCTACCTCTTCGAGGTCGTGATCGTCGTCAGCATCCAGGCGTTCATCTTCGCCGCCCTGTCCGCCATCTACATCGGCTCCGCAATCGAACCGGAGCACTAAAAGGAGGTCTCTTGGAAACCCTGCTGCTGCAAACCGAAGGCAACGTGGTCGACCTCGGCAAGGCGATCGCGCTCGCGCTCGGCATCGGCCTCGGGTCGCTCGGAGCCGGCATCGGCATCGGAAACATCTTCGGCTCGATGATCCAGTCGGTCGCTCGCCAGCCCGAGCTCCGCGGCGAGCTGACGGGGATCATGTGGCTCGGGTTTGCGCTCACCGAGGCGGTCGTCTTCTACGGCCTGATCGGCGGGCTGCTGGCCTTCGTCCTCGTCTAATGCCCGCCGGCCTGATCGCAGCCAACCCGCTGATCGACCCCAACCCGGGTCTGATGATCTGGACCCTGGTCTGCTTCGTGATCGCCTTCCTGGTGCTCCGCAAGTTCGCCTTCGGGCCGGTGCAGGCGATCATCGACGAGCGCCGGAAGCGCATTCGGGAGGCGCTCGACGAGGCTGACAACGCGAGGACCGAGGCCCGCCAGCTGCTCGAGGAGCACCGCGCGATGATGCAGCAGGCGCGCGGCGACGCCGAGCAGATCTTGAGCGAAGCACGACGGGTCGCCGACTCGCAGCGCGAGCGGCTCAAGGACGAGCTCGAGAGCGAGCGCCAGCGCAGGATCGAGGAGACGACGAAGCAGATCGAGGCCGAGACACGGCGCGCCCTCGAGCTGATCCGCGCCGAGGTCGCCGACCTGACCCTGATCGCGACGACCAAGGTGACGGGCAAGGTCCTGACTGACGAGGACCACCGCCGGCTGATCCAGGAGTCGATCGGCGAGCTCGACTTCTCCGTCCTCGAAGGTGACGCAAGGAACAACTGATGGCCGTCGCGGAACGGATCTACGCGAACGCGCTGTTCGAGGCCGCCAAGGAGCGGGGTCGCCTCGAGCCCGTCCGCGACGACCTGCGCGGGTTCGTGGACGCGGTCGACGAGGTGCCCGAGCTGCGCGAGCTGCTCGTCAACCCGCAGCTGGACCCGCGGGTGAGGGCCGATGCGCTCGCGAGCGTGCTCGGAGAAGCCGATGAGCTCGTCCGCAACTTCATCCTGCTCTTGGTCGAGAAGGGGCGGGCAGACGAGCTCGACGGAATCCTCGAGGAGCTCGACGCGCTCGTCGCCGCCGAGGAGGGCATCCTCGACGTCGAGCTGACGACCGCGGTCGAGCTCTCGGACGACGAGGCGACGCAGATTCTCGGGCAGATCGAGGAGGTCTCGGGCCGCAGGCTGCGCGCCTCCCGGAAAGTGGAGCCCGCACTGATCGGCGGATTCGTGCTGCAGGCCGGCTCCTACCGGGCCGACGCCAGCGTCCGCGGCCGCCTGGAACGACTACGAAGCGAACTGAAAGGGGCAACGTGAGACTACGGCCGGAAGAGATCACCTCCATCCTCAAGGAGCGGATCGAGCAGTACGACGTCGAGACCGACCTCGCCGAGGTCGGGGGCGTCCTCCAGGTCGGCGACGGGATCGCCCGGATCCACGGGCTCGAGAACGCCGTCTCGACCGAGATGCTCGAGCTCGAGCACGACGTCACCGGCATTGCCTTCAACCTCGAGGAGGACAACGTCGGCGCCGCGCTCTTCGGCGAGTGGGAGCTGATCAAGGAGGGCGAGCCGGTCCGGCGCACCGGCCAGGTCGTGAGCGTCCCCGTGGGGGATGCGCTTATCGGTCGGATCGTCGACCCGCTCGGAAACCCGCTCGACGGTGGTGCGCCGATCGAGACGAGCGAGCGGCGGCCGCTCGAGTTCAAGGCGCCGGGTGTCGTCGAGCGCCAGCCGGTCAAGGAGCCGCTCCAGACCGGGATCAAGGCGATCGACACGATGACGAACGTCGGCCGCGGCCAGCGCGAGCTGATCATCGGCGACCGCTCGACGGGAAAGACCGCGATCCTGATCGACACGATCCTGAACCAGAAAGACACCGACGTGATCTGCATCTACGTCGCGATCGGTCAAAAGGCGTCCACGGTCGCGCAGGTATATGAGTTGCTCCGCGACCGCGGAGCGATGGACTACACGATCATCGTCAATGCCGCGGCACACGAAGCGGCGCCGATCAAGTGGATGGCGCCGTTTGCCGGCGCCGCGATGGGTGAGCACGTCATGTTCAACGGCGGGCACGCCCTGTGCATGTACGACGACCTGTCCAAGCACGCGGACGCCTACCGGCAGCTGTCGCTGCTCCTACGCCGGCCGCCGGGGCGCGAGGCCTTCCCGGGCGACGTCTTCTACCTCCACTCGAGGCTGCTCGAGCGCGCCTGCAAGCTGTCCGACGAGCTCGGCGGCGGCTCGCTGACGGCGCTGCCGATCATCGAGACGCAGGCCGGCGACATCTCGGCCTACATCCCGACGAACGTGATCTCGATCACCGATGGACAGATCTTCCTCGAGTCGGACCTGTTCTTCTCCGGCGTACGGCCGGCAGTCAACGTCGGCATCTCCGTCTCGCGCGTCGGCGCGAGCGCGCAGACGAAGGCGATGAAGAAGGTCGCCGGCCGCCTCCGCCTCGAGCTGTCCCAGTACCGCGAGCTCGAGGCGTTCGCCCAGTTCGGCTCCGAGCTCGACCCTGCCACGCAGCGCACGCTGGCCCGCGGCGAGCGCATGGTCGCGACGCTGAACCAGCCTCAGTACCAGCCGTGGCCGATGGAGGAGCAGGTCGTCGCCGTCTGGACCGGCGTCCACGGCCACCTCGACGACATCCCGACGTCGCAGGTGGCCCGGTTCCAGGAGGAGCTGCGCGAGTACCTACGCGCGGACGAGGCGATCTACAAGGAGATCCGGGAGAGCGGCGATCTGCCGGACGAGCTCGAGGAGAAGGTCAAGACCGCGGTCGAGAAGTTCAAGGAGTCGTTCGCGGTGCAGGAAGAGTCGATCGTCTAACCCGTGGCCGAAGTCCAGGACATCCGGCGCCGGATCCGCTCCGTCACCAACACGCGCAAGATCACGAAGGCGATGGAGCTCGTCGCCGGCGCGCGACTCCGCCGGGCGCAGGCCCGAATCGAGGCGATGCGGCCCTACGCCGACCGGATGATGGAGCTGATGGTCGGCACGTCCCGCGCGAGCACGTCGGTGCGCGGGCTGCCGCTGCTCCAGCGACGGGAGGTACGGACGGCGGCCATCCTCGGCCTGACCGGCGACCGCGGCCTCGCCGGCGCCTTCAACGCCCAGATCCTGCGCCGTGTCCTCGAGGTCGAGCGCCGCCTGCGGCGCGACGGGGTGGAGGTGAGCTGGCTCGTCTCCGGCCGCAAGGGTGCGTCGACACTGCGGTTCCGCCGCTACGAGGTCGACCAGGCGTGGATCGGCTTCAGCGACCGGCCGGCCTACGCGGATGCGAAGGCGATCGCGCACAAGATCATCGAGCTCTACTCCGAAGGCGAGGTCGACAGCGTGATCGTGGTCTACAACCACTTCGAGTCGGCGCTCGTCCAGCGCGTCGTCGAGCAGGAGATCCTGCCGATCCCCGAGAGCATCTTCGAGGAGCACGACGAGGCGTCACCGGCGCTCGTCGGCGACTTCATCTACGAGCCGGAGCCCGAGGAGATCCTCGAGCGGCTGCTCCCGGTCTACGTCGAGACCGAGCTCTTCCGCGCGCTGCTCGAGTCAGCGGCCTCGGAACAGGGCGCCCGGATGACCGCGATGCGGAACGCGTCGAAGAACGCGGCTGAGCTGATCGACAGCCTCACGCTCGCGATGAACCGAGCCCGCCAAGCCGAGATCACCCAGGAGATCCTGGAAGTGGTGGCAGGCGCCGACGCGCTCACGGCCACCTAACAATTTCACCTCCCGACAGTCAAAACTGATCGGTGCGCCCGACCCCAGGGCGTTATCCTCCCCGAACATGGCAGACGAACGACGCGAAGTGCTCTCCGCCGGCGCCGGCCTCGCAGCTGAGGTCGCGCTGGAGTCGGGCACCGAGCTCGGCGAGATCACCGAGGTCAAGGCCCGCGGCTACTGGGAGCAGGTCTGGCGCCGGTTCGCGAAGGACAAGATCGCGATCGCGAGCGGCGTCTTCATCATCCTCCTGATCTTGACCGCCTTCGTCGGCGCGCCGATCGCGAAGGCCTGGCTGGGCCACGGGCCGAACGACATCTTCCCCGAGCCCGGCGTGGGCGTCGATCTCCAGCTCGTCCCCCGTGACCCGCTGACCCGCGCGCAGACCTTCAACCCCGAGACGGGGCAGATGGAGGAGGTCTTCTTCCCGCTCGGCACGTCGGATACGCTCGGCCGCGATCTGCTGATGCGCCTGCTGTACGGCGCGAGGGTCTCGCTCTACGTCGCGATCGGCGCGACGTTCCTCTCGATGCTGATCGGCGTCCTGCTCGGCTCGACGGCCGGCTACTTCCGAGGGTGGATCGACTCGCTGATCTCGCGGCTGACCGAGATCGTGATGGCGTTCCCGCTGCTCCTGTTCGTGATCGCGCTGGCGGCGACGGTCGGTGACCGGCTGGACGGCGTCACGCTCGGGTTCTTACCACCAGGGGTCGTCACGCTCGTCCTCGTGGGTGGCGTCTTCGGCTGGTTCTACCCGGCGCGAATCGTCCGCGCCCAGGTGCTCTCGCTCCGGGAGAAGGAGTTCGTCGAGGCGGCCCGCATGGTCGGCTCGAGCGACTGGCGGATCATCCGCTCGCATCTCCTCCCGCACCTGGTCGCTCCGATCATCGTCTACTCGACCCTGATCGTCGCGCAGTTCGTGCTCTTCGAGGCGGGCCTCTCGTTCCTCGGCCTGGGCGTACCGCTCCCGGACCCGAGCTGGGGCAACCTGCTCGCCGGGGCACCGGCGTTCTACCTCCAGCAGCCCTGGCTGATGTTCTGGCCCGGCGCCGCCGTGCTCCTGACGACGCTCGCGTTCAACCTGCTCGGCGACGGCCTGCGCGACGCGTTCGATCCGCGCGGCGCGGCCCACTAGAGGGCCCCAAAACCGGGCACACACGCCGGCTCAGCGAGCTGCCGGAAGTGATATTAGATTCTCTATTCAACGGGTGTTAACCCGTCGCTAACTAACTCGTTCGGCGGGCGTCTTACTGGCCGGGACGCGAGGGCGTCCTGTGTCGGACGCAACCGTCTGCGGCCGGCGCGAATCGCAGAAAGGAGTCTCATGCACAGACGACTCATGCTGTCGGTGGCGATGCTGCTCGTCGGCGCCGGCCTGCTCGCTGCGTCCGCGGTCGCGGGCTCTTCGGGTAGCGCCTCGCCGAAGACAACCGACACCGGCCAGGCTCGAGTCGGCGGTACGTTCAAGCACAGCCTTTCGACCGACATCGACTACGTCGATCCGGCGCTGGCTTACTACGTGCCGTCGTGGGCGATCATGTACTCAACCGGTGCGATGCTGATCAACTATCCGGATGCGCCGGCCCCGCGCGGGTCGCGGCTCACTCCGGAGGTTGCGGCGGGCTTCCCGCGGATCTCGCGGGACGGTAAGACGTACACGTTCCGGCTCAAGCGGACCTACCGGCTGAGCAACGGGCAGCGTGTGACCTCGGCCAACTTCGTCTACGCGATCAATCGTGACCTGAATCGGCGGATGAACTCGCCGGCGCAGCCGTTCATCGAGGACATTGTCGGCGCCGAGGCCGTCATCGCCGGCCGCGCTCAGCGTGCAACGGGCGTCCGGGCTCTGGGCCCCTACGGCCTGCAGATCCGTCTGACGAAGCGCGCACCGGACCTGGTGGCCCGGCTCGCGATGCCGTTCTTCCAGGCGATCCCGACGAACCTGCCGATCAACTCCGAGGGCGTCAACGCCCCGGTGCACACGGCCGGTCCGTACTACATCGCCCGGTGGGATCGAAACCGCCAGGTGGTTGTGCAGCGGAACCGCTTCTATCGCGGTCCGCGCCCGCACAACGTCAACTCGATCGTGGTCGACATCGGGCTCTCGCTCGAGACGATCAAGCTGAACATCGACCGCGGCACGACTGATACCGGCGACATCCCCTCGGCAGCGCATGCCGAGCTCGGTCGGCGCTACGGCGTCAAGAAGCAGTCGCCGGGTCGTTACTTCGCCAACCCGTCCGCAGGTGTGGACTATCTGGCGATGAACCACGACCGGAACCTCTTCGGCGGTGGCGGGATCGGCAACTTGCGGCTGAAGAAGGCCGTCAACTTCGTCATCGACCGCCAGGCGATCCTGACCCAGCGTGGTGCCTACGCCGGAGTCACGAACGACCAGTACCTGCCGCCGACGATGCGCGGCTTCAAGAACGTCGCGATCTACCCGCGGCGCCCGAACCTGTCACAGGCTCGGTCGCTGGCCTCCGGCCAGACCCGCGGCGGCAGCGGCGTGTTCTACTGCGCGAACCGGGCTCCGGCCGTGCAGCAGTGCCAGATCGTTCAGGCGAACCTGAGGAACATCGGCCTGAACATGGACATCAAGCAGTTCCCGCGGGCGACGCAGTTCGAGCTCACGGGGCGGCGTGGTGAGCCGTTCGACCTCTCACTCGAGGGTTGGCACGCGGACTACTTCGACCCGTACGACTTCATCTTCCTGGTCGACGGGACGACGATCCGCCCGAGCAACAACGTCAACTTCTCGTACTTCAACTCGCCGGCCTTCAACCGCAAGATCGCGCGGGCGAAGACGCTGACCGGCGTGAAGCGCTTCCAGGCGTTCAGCGCTCTGGATGCGGACCTCGTCAGGAACGCTGCGCCTCTGGCGGCGTTCGCAACCCGCAACGACAGGCACTACGTGTCCAGCCGAGTTGGTGGCTACTACTACCACCCGGTCTTCACGTGGGGCTATCCCTCCATCTTCCTGACCAGGTAGAGGCGGGATCACAAGGTCAGAAGAGGGCGCCGGCTTGGCCGGCGCCCTCTCTCTCCGAAGCACACGAAAGGCTTCTCAGGGCGGTAAGCTGATGGCCCCTTCGACTCCCCCGAGGCGCGTATGTACCGATACCTGATCCGACGGCTCTTCTGGGCAGGCGTGATGTTCATCGCCGTCACCGTCGTCTCGTACATCATCTTCTTCCTCGTTCCGGCTGAGCCCGCGCGCCTGATCTGCGGCGCGCAGTGCCCGCCCGACCAGGTCGAACGCGTTCGCAGGGAGGTCGGCCTCGACGATCCGGTCTACACCCAGTACCTCCGGTTCCTCGGCGGCCTCATGCCTGTCGACCTCTCGCCTCTCCACTTCAAGACTCCGTCGCTCGGCCGCTCGTACGCGACGCGCCAGCCGGTGAACGACATCATCAAGGCCGCTGCCCCGGTCACTGCCTCGCTCGTGTTCGGAGGCGCGATTCTCTGGATGCTCGTCGCCGTGCCGATCGGGATCCTCTCCGCTCTGCGTCCGCGTTCGCTCTTAGACCGAGCCGCGATGGTGTTCGTGCTGATCGGCATCTCCGCGCACCCGGTGTGGATCGGGCTGATCCTCATCTACTTCGTCGGGTACAAGGCCGGGCTCACCCCGTTAGGCGGGTACTGCGACCTTGTCAATCCAACGACCGACTGCGGCGGCCCGCTCCAGTGGGCGTCACACCTGATCCTCCCGTGGATCACGTTCGCCATCCTCTTCGCCGCGTTGTACGTCCGAATGATCCGCGCGAACGTGCTGGAGGCGATGAACGAGGACTACGTGCGCACCGCGCGGGCCAAGGGCGCCCCGGAGTGGCTCGTGATGCGCTCACACGTGCTCCGAAACGCGATGCTCCCTGTCGTGACCATGCTCGGCATGGACATCGGCTTGGCTCTCGGAGGGGCCGTCTTCACCGAGACGGTCTATGGCTTACCGGGGCTCGGCAAGCGGGCGCTCGAGGCGCTGGAGGGCTTCGACCTCCCGGCGGTGATGGGCATCGTCGTCTTCGCGACGATCTGCGTGATCGTCTTCAACCTCATCGTCGACCTGCTCTACGCCGTCATCGACCCGCGGATCCGCCTCTCCTAGCGACCTGGGATGGCGCTCCTCGAAGTCAACGATCTGCGCACGCATTTCCGCACCGACGACGGCATCGTCAAGGCCGTCGACGGCGTCAGCTTCGAGGTCGAGAAGGGCCAGACGCTCGGCATCGTCGGCGAGTCCGGCTGCGGCAAGAGCGTCACCTGCCTGACGATCATGGGCCTGAACGCGACGCGGAACACGATCTCGAGCGGCGAGGCCCTGTTCAAGGGCAAGGACCTGCTGACCATGCCGAAGCGGCGGCTCCGCGAGATTCGCGGCAACGACATCGCGATGATCTTCCAGGACCCGATGACCTCGCTCAACCCGGTGCACACGATCGGCCGGCAGCTCGTCGAGGCGATCAAGCTTCACCGTGACGTCACCACGCGCCAGGCGCGCGCGAGGGCGCTCGAGCTCCTGAAGGCCGTCGGCATCCCGCGGGCGGAGCAGAGGCTGGACGACTACCCGCACCAGTTCTCGGGCGGCATGCGCCAGCGCGTGATGATCGCGATGGCGCTGCTCAATGACCCTGACCTGCTGATCGCCGACGAGCCGACCACCGCGCTCGACGTCACGACGCAGGCGCAGATCCTCGAGCTGATGAACCGACTCCAGCAGGAGTTCGGGAGCGCGATCATCATCATCACCCACGACCTGGGCGTCGTCGCGGAGACGGCGGACGACGTGGTCGTCATGTACGCGGCCCGGATCGTCGAGCGTGCGCCGGTCAGCAACCTGTTCAACCGGCCCCACATGCCCTACACGTGGGGGCTGCTCGGCTCGCTGCCTCGACTCGACACGGACACCGAGCGGCTGACCCAGATTCCCGGCCAGCCACCCTCGCTGCTCAACCCGCCGCGCGGCTGCCGGTTCCACCCGCGGTGCCCGTACGTGATGAACATCTGTCGGGAGCAGGAGCCCGAGTTGCGGCCGATCAGTGACGATCCGGGGCACCTCCAGGCGTGTCACCTCGACGAGCAGACGAAGGATCGGGAGGCGGAGAAGTTGGCTGCAGGAACGCTGGCGGAGGCCAGCTAGTGTCCGAAACCGAGGGGGGCTACCGGGGAACGGGGAGCGAGCTCCTCGTCGTCGACGACCTGAAGAAGCACTTCCCCGTCACGCGCGGCATCCTGTTCCAGAAGCAGGTCGCGTCGGTCAAGGCCGTGGACGGCGTGAGCTTCACCGTTCGCTCCGGGGAGACGCTCGGCGTCGTCGGCGAGTCGGGGTGCGGCAAGTCGACGATGGCCCGCTGCGTGATGCGCCTGCTCGACCCCACGTCCGGGAAGATCGAGTTCGACGGCCGCGACATCACGCGGCTGTCGCGCACGGACATGCGGCCGATCCGCCGCGAGATGATGATGATCTTCCAGGATCCGTACGCGTCGCTGAACGCACGAAAGCGGGTCGGCTTCATCGTCGCCGAGGCGCTCGAGGTGCACAAGCTCGGGACCGAGGCCGAGATCAAGCGGCGCGTCCAGGAGTTGCTCGACGTCGTCGGCCTCAACCCCGAGCACTACAACCGCTTCCCGCACGAGTTCTCCGGCGGCCAGCGGCAGCGGATCGGCGTCGCCCGGGCGCTCGCGGTCAACCCCAAGCTGATCGTCTGCGACGAGCCGGTCTCCGCGCTGGACGTCTCCGTTCAGGCGCAGATCCTCAACCTGCTCAAGGACCTCCAGCGCGACTTCGGCCTGACGTACATCTTCATTGCGCACGACCTCAACGTCGTCCGGCACATCTCCGACCGCGTGCTCGTCATGTACCTCGGCAAGGTCGCCGAGCTCGCTCCGCGCGACGTGCTCTACCGGGAGCCGAGGCACCCGTACACCGGCGCACTGCTCTCCGCCGTGCCGATCCCGAACCCCGAGCTGGGGCGGCAGCGCAAGCCGATCGTGCTCCAGGGAGACGTGCCGAGCCCACTCAACCCCCCGGCCGCATGCAACTTTCACCCGCGCTGTCCGCGATTCCAGGAGGGGCACTGCGACGTGGAGGAGCCGCCGCTGTACCAGTTCGGCGACGGCCATTCGGCTGCGTGCCACTACCCGCTCGAGTCGTGGCCCCTGACGGAGGACGAGATGCGAAGGCCGAGCGCTCGCCCGCAGTCCGAGCCGTCGGAGTCCGAGCCCTCCCCCGCAACGACGACGTAGACCGATGTGGGCTGCGGCGGGCCGCCGCTTTCTCGGGCTCTTCCTCCTCGCGTCGGCGATCACGCTCGTCGCCTCCCTCGCGATCGGCCTGCCGCTCGGAGCCGGCCTGGCGCGGGCGGTCTCGGTCGGCTTCTACTGCGTCGGCTCGTTCCTGCTGATCTCAGGATTCTTCGTCGGCAATCGGGGCCCGGTGCGGCTCAAGCGCGACGTCGGCGTCCCAATGCTCGGCTCGCGCTACATGCGCTGGGCGACACCCGCGGAGCGCGAAGAGTCGATCAACCTTTCTGCGATCTTCGTCGTCCTCGGCTTCGTGCTCATCCTCGTCGGCGTCATCGCCGACAACCGTTACGACCTTGTATGAGTGCCGTTCGAGTGGCTAACTATGTTTATGGAGACGCGTCAGACCTAACGTGAGGTTGGTGAAGCAGTTGACGAAGCAGTGCGAGCGCGCCCGCGAGTGCGCATCGCTGCGGCTCGACGGCGAGCTGTCCGAGTTCGAGCAGGCCCTGCTCGACGCTCACCTCGCGCGCTGCGAGCCTTGCCATGCGTTCGCTGCCGAGCTCGACGCCTTCACGGCTCGGCTTCGTACTGCGCCGCTCGTCCCGCTCGAGCAGCCCGTCACGCTTCCGGCCCGACGCCGGGTCTCCCTGCGCAGGGCAGAGTTCGCGGCGGCCGCCGCGCTGATGCTCACGACCCTCGGCGTCGCCGGCGCCCTGAGGACGGTCGAGCGGTCCGACTCGTCGCTGACCTTCGTCTCGCCGGGTGTCTCGTACGCCGTCGAGAGCCGCGAGTTCACGGACATCCGCCGCGCGATGCTCCAGCGCCAGGAGCTCAGGCCGTCTCCGGGTGGCCTGAACCTGATGCAGAACTAGTCCCTGACGAGGGACGCCGGGCTACGCTTCGCACAGATGTTGGCTTCCCCCGTCAGCTCGCACGTCTGAGCGCTCGACCATTCCGCCCGTGTGGCGGCCGGCGAGGAGCACTGGCGCCTGAAAGGCTCTCCGGAAGAGGGCTCCGGTAGACTTGCGGCTGCGCGGCGCCTCCGTTTCTGGCGCCGTTTTCGACGTCTGAACTACCCTCAGGAGGCTCGTGGCTGATACCGGAACAAACGTGGGCACGATCGTCGAGATCAAGGGGGTCGTGCTCGATGCCGTCTTCCCCGACGAGCTGCCGGAGATCTACAGCGCGCTGCGCATCAGCGCCGACGGCAGCGACCTGATCGCCGAGGTCCAACAGCACCTGGGCGACGATCGCGTGCGCGCGGTCGCCATGGACTCGACCGACGGCCTCTCGCGGGGCGTCGAGGTCGAGGACACCGGACAGCCGATCACCGTGCCGGTCGGCGACCCGACGCTGGGACGGCTCTGGAACGTCATCGGCGAGCCGATCGACAAGGGCGACGAGCCTCCGAGCGACGTCGAGCGCTGGCCGATTCATCGTGACCCGCCGAGCTTCCGCGACCTCTCCCCGGAGGTCGAGATCTTCGAGACCGGCATCAAGGTCATCGACCTGATCGCGCCGTACGTGAAGGGCGGCAAGGTCGGGCTCTTCGGCGGCGCCGGTGTCGGCAAGACCGTGCTGATCCAGGAGCTGATCCACAACGTCGCCCTGGAGCACGGCGGCGTCTCGGTCTTCTCGGGCGTCGGCGAGCGAACGCGCGAGGGCAACGACCTGTGGATCGAGATGAGCGAGTCCGGCGTGCTGAACAAGGTCGCCCTCGTCTACGGGCAGATGAACGAGCCGCCGGGCGCACGCCTCCGCGTCGGGCTCTCGGGGCTGACGATGGCGGAGTACTTCCGCGACCAGGGGCAGGACACGCTGCTCTTCATCGACAACATCTTCCGCTTCGTCCAGGCGGGCTCGGAGGTCTCCGCGCTGCTCGGGCGGATGCCGAGCGCGGTCGGCTATCAGCCGACGCTGGCGACCGAGATGGGCCAGCTCCAGGAGCGGATCACCTCGACGCGCACGGGCTCCGTCACGTCGGTGCAGGCGATCTACGTGCCGGCCGACGACCTCACCGACCCGGCGCCGGCGAACACCTTCGCGCACCTCGACGCGACGACGGTGCTCTCGCGCGCAATCGTCGAGCAGGGGATCTACCCGGCCGTCGACCCGCTCGACTCCTTCTCGCGCGCTCTGCAGCCCGGCATCGTCTCGGACGAGCACTACGAGACGGCGACCCGCGTCCAGGAGGTGCTGCAGCGCTACCGCGACCTCCAGGACATCATCGCCATCCTGGGAATGGACGAGCTCTCGGACGAGGACAAGCTCGTCGTCCAGCGGGCGCGGAAGATCCAGCGCTTCCTCTCGCAGCCGAACTTCGTCGCCGAGCAGTTCACGGGGACGCCGGGCGAGTACGTCCGCCTGGAGGACACGATCAAAGGCTTCCAGGAGATCCTCGACGGCAAGCACGACGACCTGCCGGAGCAGGCGTTCTACATGGTCGGGCCGATCGAGAAGGCGGTCGAGAAGGCACGCACGCTCGCCGGCGAGGAGGAGCCCGAGCCCGAGGAGCCGGAGCCGCCGGCCGAGGCCGAAGCCGCGTAGTGGCCGCGCAGGCGCGGCACACCTTCGACCTCTCGCTCGTCACGCCGGAAGGGCCGGCGTTCGAGGGCGAAGTGGAGATGCTGATCGTCCCCGGCGCTGCCGGCGAGATCGGCATCCTCGCGCGGCACGCGCCGCTCGTCGCGACGCTCAAGGCCGGCGGCACACGGGTGCACATCCGGCGCGACGACGAAGTGCGGGAGTTCGCGACCGGCCCGGGGTTCTTCAAGGTGGAGCAGGACCGGGCGCTCGCGCTCGTCGACGACGCGGTCGACGCGCGTGAGATCGACCCTGAGCGCGCCCGCAAGCAGCTGGAAGAGGCACAGGCCGAGCTTGAGCAGATCGATCGCGGCGAGCTCACGGAGGCCGACCGCTGGCAGATCGAGCAGCGCATCGCCCACGCCGAGAACCAGCTCGAGGTCTACGCCGGCGGCGGCGGCGGCCGGATCCGTCCGGTCGCACCGGCCTCCGGCTGAGCTCGACAGTCCCACCGGTGAGGTCCGACGCGTTCGTCGAGGCTGCGACCGTCGGGCGAAGGGAGCGCGCAGAAGCGTTGCTCGCCGCGGATCCCGAGATCGAGCGCGATCCGTGGGCCAGGCTCGTGCTCGGTCGCGGCTGGGAGGGCGACCCGAATCGGCCCGGCGGTCCTCGCAGCTGGGCGCCGCTCCTGTACGTGACCCATTCGGTCTTCGCCGACGCCGGCCTCGCCGGTGAGCTGCTTGGCCGCGGCGCCGATCCGAATGCGACGTTCCTCAACGAGTACGGCGAGATGTCCGCGCTTTACGGCGCTGCCGGAGTCCTCCACGATCCCGAGCTGACCCGCGTGCTCCTCGAGGCCGGGGCCGACCCGGACGACGGTGAGTCGCTGTACCACTCGGTCGAGGCCGAGGATCCGGGGTGCCTGCGACTCCTGCTCGAGCATGGGGCGGCGACGCGTGGCACGAACGCCCTCGCGCATGCCCTCGACTACGACCGGATCGAGCCGGTCCGGATGCTGCTCGAGGCCGGCGCCGACCCCAACGAGGGCGCACTCCTGGCGCATGCGGTCCGCCGCGGGCGCGGGCCCGAGTTCCTCGAGCTTCTTGCCGTCCACGGCGCCGAGCTCGACGGTCCGGGCGGCGAGACGTGGCGCGGTGACGTGCCGCTGCGAACCGCCTACGCGCACGCGAAGCTCCGCAGCCGCGACGACAGCGCGGAGGTGTTGGCGCGGCTCGGTGCTTCGACACACGTCGATCCGGCGGACACCGTGGTCGCTGCTGCCGCACGCGGCGAGCGCCCGGAGGCGCGGCTCCCCGACGCGCTCGATCCGGATCAGCAGGAAGTCCTCATCCTCGGCGCCCTCGGGGGCAACCTGCGGGCGGTCGTCGACCTGCTCGGGCCGAAGTTCAGCGGTGTCGTCGGCGGCTCCCCCGAGGGCACGCTCCTCCACCACGCGGCGTGGATCGGCAACGCGGAGCTCGTGCGCGAGCTGCTCGAGCTAGGCGCGGACGCCCACGCGGCCTCACCGGCGGAGTTTTCGACGCCGCTCGCGTGGGCCGTGCTGGGTTCCGAGTATCACAAGCTTCCGGGCCGGGACTACGTCGCCGTCGCCGAGGGCCTTCTAGCGAACGGCGCCGAAATCGAGCCACGCTTCCTCGATGTGGCGGCCGGGCCGCTGCTCGGCTGGCTGGAGCGCCAGACCAGACCCGCGACGGGCTAGTCTCGAGGCACCCAGGCGAGCAGGTCGATCGCGCGCTCGAACTCGTCGACGCTCCCTGTGAGCTCGACCGCGCCTGAGTGGACGGCGGCGCGCGGAGGCAGCCGCCGGAGCATGAGGTCGATCGACGTCGCCGTGTCCGTGGCGGCGACGAGGTCCGGGTCGCTCGCGTCGCCGAGCGCGGCCGAGACCGCGCCGTCGTCGATCTCGACATGGAAGCTCTCGCCGTCGACCCGAAACTCGTAGCGAGCCTGTACCCCCCGGGCGTCGTTGCTCCTGAACGTCGCGCGAATGGCTGAGATGTGGCCGCTCGGGAAGAAGGCGTCAGCCTGACCCCGCTTGCCCATGAAGTTTCCGCCCCACCGGCCGAGCTCGATGATCATCGGCTCGAGGCCGGCCCCGAGCTCCGTAAGCTCGTAGACGTTCGTGCGGCCAGTGTTCAGGCGCCGCCGGCGGATGAGCCCCTCGCGCTCCAGATGCCGGAGGCGCTCGGTGAGAAGGTTGCTCCCGATGCCCGGAAGCCCGTCGCGCAGGTCCGAGAAGCGTCGCGGGCCCAGATGGACGAGGTCGCGGAGGATGAGCAGCGTCCAGCGCTCGCCGATCACGTCGAGCGCCTTTGCGACGGCGCAGTACTGGTCGTAGCTACGCCGCCGCACCGTCTTGACTCGCCGGACGAAGTATATGAAAATGAACTTTCTGGTTCATTTTTCTATACAGGAGGGTAGCGTGGGGGAACGAGCGATCACCGACGAGATCACTGTGGATGCTCCTCGCGCCGAGGTCTTTCGCGCGCTGACGGACGCGGACGCCCTCGAGCACTGGATGGCCACGACCGTCGAGTCTGACGCCCGAACCGGCGGCAGGTTTCGATACGTGTTCGAGTTCGAGGACCCCGCCCAGAACAACGTCCAGGAGGGCACGTACTCGGCGGTCGAGGACGACCGCGTGGAGCTCCCGTGGGTCTTTCCGTTCGCAGAGAAGCAAACCGTGGTCGCCTATCGCCTGGTTTCGGAGGACGGCGCGACGCGCGTCGTCTTCGAGCACCGTGGCTTCGGCGAGGGCGAGCCCTGGAACGGTGCCTACGAGCGCTTCACGGGCGGCTGGCGCATGTTCCTGGAAGGGCTCAAGCGCTACGTCGAGACCGGCGATTCGAGCCTGCCGTTCGGCATGAAACCGGGCGGCGCATAGCCGGCCCGGTGGTACCCTGGGATTTCCCGGTACTTTGAACGGCAGCTTGGCGACCGGGTTACCAAACGCCTAAAGAGCCAGGAGCCTCCGCTCCCGACCTCTTCAGGCGGGAGCGTTTTCATGCGGGCAACGATTGAACAGCTGAGGGAACTTCTCAACCGGCGGATCGTCGTGCTCGACGGCTCGTACGGCGTGCTGATCCAGAAGACGGTCAAGGGAGAGGAGGCGTACCGCGGCGCGCGCTTCCAAGATCACTCGCACGACGTCGCCGGCGATCCGGATCTCCTCAACTTGACGCAGCCCGACGTCGTCCGCGACATCCACCGCGGGTACCTCGAGGCCGGCGCCGACGTCGTGACGACCAACACGTTCACGGCGACGTCGATCGGCCAGGCGGACTACGCGCTCGAGCCGTTCGCGTACGAGATGAGCGTCGAGGGAGCCCGACTGGCGCGCGAGGCTGCCGACGAGCTCGACCGTCCGGCCTGGGTCGCGGGCTCGGTCGGGCCGCTCAACGTCTCGCTGTCACTCTCGCCGAAGGTCGACGACCCGACCTACCGGAGCGCCACGTTCGACCAGGTGCGGGATGCGTACGCCGAGCAGATCCGCGGCCTGCTCGAGGGCGGCGTCGACGTACTGCTCGTCGAGACGATCTTCGACACGCTGAACGCGAAGGCCGCGCTCGCCGCTGCGCAGGACGTCGCGCCGGAGCTCCCGCTCTGGATCTCCTTCACCGCCGTCGATCGCAGTGGTCGCAACCTCTCCGGCCAGACGGTCGAGGCCTTCTGGACGTCGATCGAGCACGCCGACCCGCTCATCGTCGGCGTCAACTGCTCGCTCGGCGCGACCGAGATGCGTCCCTTCGTCGAGGATCTCGCCCGCATCGCGACGACGTACACGGCGTGCCACCCGAACGCCGGCCTCCCGAACCAGTTCGGCGAGCACGACGAGCGCGCCGAGGACACGAGCAGGATCCTCGGCGAGTTCGTGCGCGAGGGGCTCGTCAACGTCGTCGGCGGCTGCTGCGGGACGACCCCCGAGCATGTCCGCGCCATTACGGACGTGGCCACAGGCCAGGCACCCAGACAGGTCCCCGGTGGAAACCGTCGGACGCGCTTCAGCGGGCTCGAGCCGTTCGAGATCGGGCCCGACACCGGCTTCGTGATGGTCGGTGAGCGGACGAACGTGACCGGGTCGGCGCGCTTCCGCCGCCTGGTCGAAGCGGACGACTTCCAGGGCGCCGTCGATGTTGCCCTCGAACAGGTCCGTGGCGGCGCAAACCTCCTCGACGTCAACATGGACGCCGACCTCCTGGACTCCGAGCGCGCGATGACGACGTTCCTCAACGTGATCGCGACCGAGCCCGAGGTCGCCCGGCTGCCGATTATGGTCGACAGCTCGCGGTGGTCGGTGCTCGAGGCCGGTCTCAAGTGCCTCCAGGGCAAGGGCGTCGTCAACTCGATCAGCCTCAAGGAAGGCGAGGAGCCGTTCTTGGAGCAGGCCCGAACGATCCGGCTTTACGGCGCCGGCGTCGTCGTCATGGCCTTCGACGAGCAGGGCCAGGCCGAGACCGTCGGGCGCAAGGTCGAGATCTGCGAGCGCGCCTACCGCCTACTGGTCGACCAGGTCGGCTTCTTGCCCGAGGACATCATCTTCGACCCCAACGTCCTCGCCGTCGCCACAGGGATCGAGGAGCACGACGAGTTCGCCAAGAACTTCATCGACGCGCTGCCGCTGATCAAGGAGCGCTGCCCAGGCGTTCGGACGAGCGGCGGGATCTCGAACCTGTCGTTCTCGTTCCGCGGCAACGACGTCGTCCGCGAGGCGATGCACGCCGCGTTCCTCTACCACGCAATCCAGGCCGGGCTCGACTTGGGAATCGTGAACGCGGGCCAGCTCGCCGTCTACGAGGACATCCCGCCCGATCTCCTGGAGCGCGTCGAGGACGTGATCTTCAACCGGCGCTCGGACGCGACCGAGCGCCTGGTCGAGTTCGCCGAGACGGTCAAGGGCGAGGGGACGAAGCGCGAGCTCGACGTCGCCTGGCGAGACGCGCCGGTCGAAGAGCGGCTGTCCCACGCGCTCGTCCACGGGATCGTCGATCACATCGAGGACGACGCCGAGGAGGCAAGGCAGGCCTACGAACGGCCGCTCGACGTCATCGAGGGCCCGTTGATGCAGGGGATGCAGGTGGTCGGCGACCTGTTCGGCTCCGGGAAGATGTTTCTCCCGCAGGTGGTCAAGAGCGCCCGCGCGATGAAGCGCGCCGTCGCCTACCTCGAGCCGTACATGGAGGAGGAGAAAGCGGCGGGGCGGACGCAGGGGAAGGTCGTGCTCGCCACCGTCAAGGGCGACGTGCACGACATCGGCAAGAACATCGTCGGCGTCGTCCTCGGCTGCAACAACTACGAGGTCATCGACCTCGGCGTGATGGTGCCCGCCGACAAGATCCTCGACACGGCGATCGAGGAGGGGTGCAACGTCGTCGGCCTCTCCGGCCTGATCACGCCGTCGCTCGACGAGATGGTCAACGTGGCCAGGGAGATGGAGCGGCGCGGCCTCGACCTGCCCCTCCTGATCGGCGGCGCGACCACGTCCAAGCAGCACACGGCCGTGCGGATCGCGCCGGCCTACGGGCAGCCGACCCTGCACGTGCTCGACGCGTCGCGCGTCGTCGGTGTCGTCTCGAACCTCCTCGACCCCGTACGGCGAGCGGCGCTCGAGCAGGAGAACGCCGAGCTTCAGGAGCGGCTCCGCGACCAGCACGAGGAGCGGGACCGCAAGCCTCTGCTTCCAATCGAGGAGGCGCGGGCGAACGGCGAAGACGTGGGGTTCGACGAGCTGCCGACCCCCGAGTTCACCGGGACCCGCGTCGTCCGGCCGACGCTCGACGAGCTCGTCCCGTACATCGACTGGCAGTTCTTCTTCCACGCGTGGGAGCTGAAGGGGCGCTTCCCGGCGATCCTCGAGCAGCCCGCCGCGCGCGAGCTCTACGACGACGCGTTGCGCCTCGTCGACGAGTTGACAGGCAACAAGTTGTTACAAGCCACGGGGACCTACGGCTTCTGGCCCGCGCACGCCGAGGGCGACGACATCGTCCTCGAGGATGGGACGCGCCTGCCGATGCTGAGGCAACAGTCCGCCTACGGCGACTCGCGCCCGAACCGCTCGCTTGCGGACTACGTCGCGCCCGCCGGCGACCACGTCGGCGGCTTTGCGGTCGCGATCCACGGCGCCGACGAGCTCGCCGCCCGGTATCAGGCCGAGCACGACGACTACCGGGCGATCATGGTCAAGGCGCTTGCCGACCGATTTGCCGAAGCTTTCGCCGAGTACCTGCACGAGGTGGCGAGGCGCGGCTGGTACGAGTCCGGGCCGCGGCTCTCGAACGACGAGCTGATCGCCGAGCGCTTCCGAGGCATCCGCCCGGCCTACGGCTATCCGGCCTGCCCGGACCACAGCGAAAAGCGCACGCTCTTCGACCTGCTGGGAGCCGAGGACCTGGGGATCGAGCTGACGGAGACCTTCGCGACCATGCCGGCGGCGAGCGTCAGTGGGATCTACCTCGCCCATCCGAAGGCGCGCTACTTCTCGGTCGGGCGCCTCGGGCGCGACCAGGTGGAGGACTACGCGGCGAGGAAGGGAATGGCGCTCCCGGAGGTGGAACGCTGGCTCCGTCCGAACCTGGCGTACGATCCGGACGCGGCCCCCGCGTTGGCGTAGCGGGAGCCGCGGTCCAACCGGTCGGCTATCCTGCGCCCCGGGCGCCCGCGAGGGCGTTTCGCGCATTTTCACGATGAAGACGACGCTGAAGCGAGGACTCGGCCGGAGCGCCCATGCCAACGGGAACGGCCGCGCGGTCCTGCCGCCCGGCGGACTGACGCCGATCACCCGCTACGAGCAGCCCAGGAAGCGCCGAGGCCTCATCGGCATTCTCGGACGCGTCCTCTTCTTCCTCGTCGCCGCAGCCGTGTCGCTTCTCGTCGGGATCGGCGGCGGATACTGGCTCGAGGGCGAGCAGACGGTCCTCGACATCAGCAAAGTCTCGCTCAAGGACCCGCAGATCCGCAAAGCGGCCCAGAAGCTCGAGATCCCGCTGCCGGACCGGCCGGCGATCGCGATCGTCGTCGGCCACGACACCCGCCGGTGGGCGCGTGGTGACGAGCGCGGGGGCCGCGCGGACACGGTCATGCTCATGCGCGCCGACCCGAACCTCGGGACGCTCTCGATGTTGTCGTTCCCACGCGACCTCGCCGTCGAGATCCGCTGCAACGGCCGCGCGCCGTTCACCGCTCCGATCAACGCCGCCTACGCCGACTGCGGCCTCCAGGGAACGGTTGAGACGGTCAGGCACATGACCGGCCTCCCGATCCACTACATCGTCACGATCGACTACCGCGGCTTCATCCAGACCGTCGACAAGCTGGGCGGGGTCTGGATGGACATCGACCGCCGCTACTTCAACGACAACTCGAACCCAGGGCCCGAAGGGACGTTCCCGCCGATCGACCTCAAGCCGGGCTACCAGAAGCTGGGCGGCCGTGCCGCGCTCTCGTACGTCCGCTACCGGCACACCGACTCCGACCTGTATCGGATCGAGCGCCAGCGGCTGTTCATGCGCGCGCTCAAGGAACGGCTCTCCAGCTCCTTCAAGCTGACCGCGATCCCGAAGCTCACGGGCGTGGTCAGGAGGAACGTCAGGATCGCCCAGGGGGGCGGCAAGGCCCTCGATCCCGACGTCTTCCGTGGGTGGGCGCTGTTCGGCCTCCAGCTGCCGCCCGGCCGGGTGTTCCAGGCGAAGATCCAGAACCTCTACGGCCTCGGAATCGCCGGCGACCCCCTGCGGACGGATCCGTCGAACATCCAGTCCGCAGTCGAGGAGTTCCAGACACCGGACGTCGACGCGGGCGAGAAGGCGACTGCCGCGGCGCTCGGCCAGAGACCGCGACTCCGCGGGGTGGGTGCGGCGCCCCCGGCCGGGAGGACGTCGATCGTCGTCCTGAACGGCAACGGGGTCACCGGGTCGGCGGCGAACGCGAGCTACCTGTTGAGCAGACGTGGCTACCGCACGTTCCAGCCGCCCGAGGGTGTCCTCGCGAACGCGCCGTCCCGGGTCTTCCGGACGCAGGTCTTCTTCGACCGCCGCCAGCGCGGCTCGCGAGCCGCAGCACGCTCGGTCGCGAACCTGTTCGGCTCGGCCGACGTCAAGGGCGCGATGACGCCGGTGATCTCCCGGTTCGCCAACACGGCGATGCTGGTCGTCATCGTCGGCAACACGTTCCACAACACGCTCGCGCCGGCCCCGGTCGACCGCACGCCGAAGCGCCGCAAGCCATACGTCTCCCGTAATCCGGCCGCGACCCGCGACCTCCTGCAATCGATCAGACGCCGCGCCGGCTTCCCGTTGATGGTGCCGACTCTGATCGAGCGGAGCTCGACGACTGACCGCGAGAAGCCGCTCCGGATCTATCCGATCACGAAGGACGACAAGGCGGTGCGGCTGACGTTCCGGACGGGGGCGCAGGAGTACTGGGGGATCCAGCAGACGACCTGGGAGGACGCGCCGGTCCTCGGCGCCCACAACGTCTCCCGGCGGCTCCGCGGCCGCGATTACGACCTCTACTACGACGGCGCCAATCTCCACATGGTCGTCCTGAAGACCGACGAGGCAAGCTACTGGGTCGTGAACACGCTGCGCGACACGCTGTCGAACGAGACGATGCTGAGCATCGCCCGCGGGCTGAAGCCGCTGCGCGGAGGAAAGCGATGAGCAGGATCGGCATCTTCGGCGGCGGCTACGTCGGGCTCGTCACCGGCGCAGGCTTCGCCGCGCTCGGCCACGACGTGACGATCCGCGACGTCGTCGCGGAGCGCGTCGACGACTTGCGCGCCGGGAGGATTCCGATCTACGAGCCGGGCCTGGACGAGCTCTTCGAGGAAAACCGCGAGCGCCTGCACTTCACTACCAGCCCCGGCAAGGCGGTCGAGGGCGCCGAGGCGATCTTCGTCTGCGTCGGGACGCCGGCGACCTACTCGGGCGATGCCGACCTCTCCGCCGTGTGGACCGTCCTCGACGACCTGGCCGGAATCGCATCCGACACCGTCGTCGTGATGAAGAGCACCGTGCCGGTCGGAACCGGAGAGCGAGTCCGCGCCGCGCTCGACGCTCGGGGCCTGGAAGGAATCGGGTACGTCTCCAATCCCGAGTTCCTCGCCGAGGGGACGGCGGTCGACGACTTCACGAGCCCCGATCGGATCGTGGTCGGCGCCGACGACGACGCGGCCGCCGACGTGGTCGAACGCCTCCACGCCGGGCTCGAGGCGCCGGTGCTCCGCATGGACGTCGCCTCGGCGGAGATGGTCAAGCTCGCGGCGAACGCCTTCCTCGCGACGCGTATCAGCTTCATCAACGAGATCGCGAACGTCTGCGAAGCGACGGGAGCCGACGTCGAGGCCGTGGCCAGGGGGATGGGCCTGGACAGCCGGATCGGCTCCAAGTACCTCAGGGCGGGCATCGGGTACGGCGGCTCGTGCTTCCCGAAGGACGTCTCCTTCCTGAAGCTCCTCGCGGGCAACAGCGGCTACAACTTCCAGCTCGTCAACGCGGTCATCGAGGTCAACGAGCTCCAGAAGCGGCGGATCGTCTCGAAGCTCCAGAAACACCTCGGCTCGAAGCTGAGCGACAAGCGGATCGCGTTGCTCGGGCTCGCGTTCAAGCCGAACACCGACGACATGCGTGAGGCGCCGAGCGTCATCCTCGCCTCGCGACTCCAGGCCGAAGGGGCGGAGGTGCGGGGGTGGGACCCGGTTGCCGCGCCGGGCGACCTGCTGAAGGGGGTCGAGATCCACGAGACCGTGCTCGACGCCGTTCGCGGCGCGGATGCCGCGGTCATCGTCACCGAGTGGGACGAGCTGCGGGACCTGGCCTCGCCGGAGGTTCGACAGGCGATGCGGAGCCCGCTGATCGTCGACGGCCGCAACCTCCTCGACCCCGAGGCAGCGCGCGAGGCGGGATTCGCCTACGAGGGGATCGGCCGGCCGAGCTCGCCGTTCTCCGCGCTGCCGGAGACCGCAGAGCCCACCCACGAGACCGCGTAGTGCCCGAGGAAGCGATCATCCTCGCCGGCGGGAAGGCCGAGCGGCTCGGCGACGCTGCCGAGGGACGGCCGAAAGCGCTGGTGCCGATCGGCGGCCGGCCCCTCCTCGCGTACCAGCTCGCGCTGCTGGGACGGGCCGGGGTCGGACGGGTAATTATCAGCTGCGCGGCGGGACAGGAGAGGGAATTCGAGCAGACGCTCGAGGCACCGGGCCTCGAGCTCGTCTGCGTCGGCGAGCCCGAGCCGCTCGGCCGCGGAGGGGGTCTGCGCCTGGCCGCCACGGCGCGTGAAAGCCGAGAGCCGATCTACGCGCTCAACGGCGACGAGCTCTTCGACCTCGACCTCCGCGAGCTCTTCGCAGCGCACCGGAGCAAGGGCGGCGCCGCCACGATCACGGTGGCACCGCTGAAGAGCCACCTCGGCGTCGTCGACATCGACGGCGAGGACGTCGTGAGGGGCTTCCGAGAGGGGCCGAAGCTGCCGTTCTGGGTGAACACCGGCCTGTACGTGCTCGAGAACGAAGCGATCGACCGGCTCCCCGAGCGAGGCGACCACGAGTCGTCGACGTTTCCCGAGCTGGCCGCCGAGGGCCGCCTCCGTGGCTTCCGCCACACCGGCCTGTGGCTGACGGTGAACACGCCGAAGGATCTGCGCCTCGCCCAGGAGTACGTCGCGTCGCACCCCGACGCGCTCGAAGTGAAGGTGGGATGATGACCGCGTGCCGGGCGGACGCTTGTCGTCTCCGAACTTGACGGGCGTCGACCGCTTCGCCTTCGTGCCTCGCCGGGTCGAGAAGCCTTGGGGCTACGAGTTGATCTGGGCCCTGACCGACCACTACTGCGGCAAGCTGCTGTTCGTTCGCGCGGAGCACTCCCTCAGCCTCCAGTTCCATCGCGAGAAGGACGAGGCCTGGTACGTCCAGTCGGGGCGCGCGAAGCTCGAGCTCGGCGAAGCCGGGCAGGCCGCGCTGACCGAGGAGATCGTCTCGGCCGGGGCCTCGTTCCGGCTTCCCCCGGGCACGGTCCACCGCATCACGGCGCTCGAGGACACGACCGTGCTGGAGGTCTCGACGCCTCATCTTGACGACGTCGTGCGGCTCGAGGACGACTACGGCCGGGCCGGCACGACGGAGGCGTAGGCCGAGCGACGCGGCTGGAAACCTTAACACGTTCGTGATAAGGTTTCCTCGTGGAGGGCTACACAATCGGCGCTGCCGCCCAGGCGACCGGATGGTCGGCTCGGATGCTCCGGTACCTCGAGCAGGCCAAGCTCGTCGTGCCCGGCCGGTCATCGTCGGGCTATCGCCTCTACGGCGTGCGCGAGCTGAACCAGCTGCGCTCGCTGAGAGGCCTGAGGGCCAGGTTCGGGGTCGAGCTGACCGACATAGCGTTCGCAGCGCGCCTACGTCGCGAGCTGGCACTGCGCACCGCGGTCGAGAGCTGGCTCACCCGGGCCGAGGCACATCCGGCCGACTGGGTCGATTGGGAGCAGCGGAAGCAGGAGCGGCTGCTCGCGGCCTGAGGAAACCCGACTTCGCCAACCCGAGAGAGGACGATTCCATGGCAACTACGAGACGCTACGACGTGAAGGATCTCGCCCTCGCCCCCGAGGGCGTCCGGCGCATTGCGTGGGCCGACCGGCAGATGCCGGTGCTGGCGGCAATCCGTGATCGCTTCGAGCAAGAGCGACCGCTCGACGGCTACCGCATCTCGGCCTGCCTCCACGTAACGACCGAGACCGCCAACCTGGCTCGAACGCTCAAGGCCGGCGGCGCCGACGTCGTCCTCTGCGCGTCCAATCCACTTTCGACCCAGGACGACGTCGCCGCGGCGCTCGTCGACGAGTTCGACGTCTCCGTCTTCGCGATCAAGGGCGAGGACAACGACACCTACTACCAGCACATCGAGGCGGCCGTCGACCACAAGCCCCAGCTGACGATGGACGACGGCGCCGATGTGATCGGAGTGCTCCATTCGGCACGACGCGAGCAGCTCGGCGACATCATCGCCGGGACGGAGGAGACCACGACCGGCGTCATCCGCCTCAAGGCGCTCGAGGCCGACGGCGCGCTCGGCTTTCCGATCATCGCCGTCAACGAGGCGAAGACGAAGCATCTATTCGACAACCGCTACGGCACGGGGCAGTCGACGATCGACGGGATCATCCGAGCGACCAACATCCTCCTCGCCGGGAAGAAGTTCGTGGTCTCGGGCTACGGCTGGGTCGGAAAGGGCGTGGCGATGCGGGCCAAGGGCCTGGGCGCCCACGTGATCGTCACGGAAGTCGATCCGGTCAGCGCCCTCGAAGCGGCGATGGACGGCTTCGAGGTGATGCCGATGAGCCGGGCTGCCGAGGTGGGGGACATCTTCTGCACGGCGACCGGCGACAAGTCGGTGATCACGCGGGAGCACATGCTGCGGATGAAGGACGGCGCGATCCTCGCGAACACCGGCCACTTCAACGTCGAGATTGAGATCCCGGCGCTCCGGCAGCTCGCGACCGAGGTGCGCGAGTCCCGCGCCTTCGTCGAGGAGTTCGTCCTCGAGGACGGCAAGCGCCTTTACCTCCTCGGCGACGGCCGGCTGATCAACCTCGCCGCGGCGGAGGGGCATCCCGCGCTCGTCATGGACATGTCGTTCGCGAACCAGGCGCTGTCGGCCGAGTACGCGGTCGAGCACGCGGCGGAGCTCGAGCGGAAGGTCTACCCCGTTCCTGACGAGATCGACCGCGAAATCGCCCGCCTCAAGCTCGCGACGATGGGCATCGAGATCGACCACCTCACCGACGAGCAGGCTCAGTACCTGGCCTCCTGGTCGGAAGGGACCTAGGTGCCTCTCCAGGCAATACACGCCGGCTTCTGGCCCGCGATCACCCGGCGCCAGAGGCCACCCTCCTCCTCACCAAGGCTGCCCAGCCTTGGCTCGTCGGAGTGCGGGCTCTGGCTTGGTGCTCGCGACCCAGAACTGCGGCAGCATCTCCTGAAGAGGCACTAACCCTGCACGCGATCGTTCTCGCGGCGGGCTACGCAACTCGGCTGAGGCCGCTCACCGACACCACGCCGAAGATGCTGCTGCCTCTCGCCGGGCGGCCGATGCTCGACTACCTGCTCGACCGGGTGGACGAGATCGACGAGCTCGACAAGGTCCACTTGGTCAGCAACGCACGGTTCGCGGACGACCTTCGGTCCTGGGCGGCGGAGCGCGACGGGCGGCTGCGAGTCCAGGTGTGGAACGACGGCACGGTCTCGAACGACGACCGTCTCGGCGCGATCGGCGACATCCGGTTCACGATCGAGCAGGCCGGCCTTGGCGACGACGATCTCTTCGTCGTCGCCGGCGACAACCTGATCGGCTACGACCTGCGCGACTACGTTCGCTTCTGGCGAGAGCGTGGCGGGAGCGCGATCGCGCTGCGTCACGAGCCCGACGGCGAGTTGATCAAGCAGTTCGGTGTCGTCGAGCTCGACGAGGCGGACCGCGTCGTGTCGTTCGAGGAGAAGCCGGCGGACCCGCGCAGCTCGCTCGCCGCCACGGCGGCCTACCTGTACGCGCCCGACCACGTTGCGCTCGTTCCGCAGTACCTGGAGGAGGGGAATCCGCCCGATGCGCCCGGGAATCTCATCGCCTGGCTGCATTCGCGCGCGCCCGTCTACGGCTACCGCTTCACCGGGGACTGGCTCGACATCGGAAACAAGGAGCAGCTGCTCGAGGCCGACAACCTGATGCGCTCGCGCGTCGGCTTGCCTCCGCGTGCCGAGTACTCGCCGGCTGGGTAGTCCCCGGCGCAGTTTCGGCGCTCTTCCGGCACCCACTCGCGCGCCCTGGCGACGTACCGTCGGAGCGATGTGCTCCTCGACCTCCTGCTACCTCGTCGGTGCGTGGTTTGCGGCCGCCTCGGCGAGACGATTTGCGCCTGGTGCCTCGCCGAGCTCCCGCGGCTGCGCGGACCCTGCTGTGCGCGCTGCGGGGCTCCCACTGCGTGGCCGGTCGCCCGCTGCCTGGAATGCGCCGGACGCCGCCTCGCGTTCACCTCCGCGCGCTCCGCCGTCGCCTATCTCGGTCCGGTGCGGCCGTTCGTTGCCGCCTGGAAGGAACGGGGCTTGCGCCACCTGGCCGAGGAGGCGGCAACCGTCATTGCGAATACGGTCGAGCAGCCGAGCGTGCACGCCCTCGCGTTCGCCCCCGCCGACGGCGACCGAAGCGTCAAGCGCGGCCACCATCCGGCCGAGCGGTTGGCCCGCGAGCTGGGGTCGCGCTGGGACCTGACCGTCGTGCGTGCCCTCGGGCGGACCCGGGCTCCCAGGCCGCAGCGCGGACTGACGCTGGCCGCGCGGCGACGCAACGTCGCGGGCTCCTTCGTCGCTCTCGCCGACGTCCCGCCGAGGGTCGGCCTCATCGACGACGTGTTCACGACCGGCGCAACGGCCTCCGCCGCCTCGTCCACCCTCCGGGCCGCCGGTGCGAGGCACATCGCCGTCGTGACGTTCGCGCGTGCGATCCGCGGCAATAGAATCAGGTGACCAAAGCTGACCGCCGTCGATCAGGGGAGGTCCCGTGCGACTCCAGGTAAAGGGCAAGAACGTCGAGGTCAGCGACTCGATCCGGCAATACGCACAGCAGAAGCTCGGAAAGCTCGAGCGGCAGCTTGCCGACCCGACCCGGGTCGAGCTCGAGCTGATGGTCGAGAAGAATCCGTCGATCTCGGCGAACCACGTCGCCGAGGCGACGATCTGGACCAAAGGCCCGATCCTGCGTGCTCGCGAAGCCTCCGCCGACCACAAGGCGTCGATCGACCAGCTCGTCGACAAGCTCGAGCGCCAGGTCAAGCGGTATCGGGAGAAGCGGCGCGCGCGCCGCGGCGGCGCGGCGGCCGCCGAGCCCGTGCCCGAGAACGCGATCCCGATTGAAGGCGAGCCGCAGATCGTCAAGGCGAAGCAGTTCGCGGTCAAGCCGATGAGCCCCGAGGAGGCGGTGCTGCAGCTCGAGCTGGTCGGGCACGACTTCTTCGTGTTCCAGAACGCCGACTCGATGGACGTAAACGTCGTCTACCGCCGGCGCGACGGCGCGTTCGGCCTGATCGAGCCCCAGCTCTAAGCTCCAGCCATGCCGTTCTGGTCGCGGCGCAAACCGATCCACGAGGAGCTCGCGGAGGGGACCGGCCTGCTCGACTGGGAGGAGCAGCAGCGTGAGGCCGGCGTCCCCGCATTCTCCGGGACCTTGGACGTCCTGCACGGCGGGCGGCAGCGACGCTGGGACACGGTTGCCACGGCCGAGGCACCTGCGCTCCCGGGCGACGAGCTCGAGTTCGTGACCTTGCCCGACGGCACGGTGCTCGTCGACGCGGAGCTGCCCGAGGGCGCCGCCGCGCCGCTGGCCGAGGCGATCGAGCACGAGCTCGATCCGCCCTACCGGGCGGGCGCCGTCCGGCGGGACGAAACGGTCTGGGCCGTCGCGGCGAACAGCATCGACGTCGTCGAGGTTCCGGAGGAGGTCGACGGCGACACGGTCAACCTGGTCGTCCGGGGCAACGAGCGAACACTGCTCGTCGACGAGCGGCCGTCAGGGACGCAGGTTCCGACGCTGGAGTCGTTCGCACGCGAGCGACACGCCGACTTCGTCCTCCAGGCCGAGCGGCTCGACGGTGAGCTCTGGTCGGTGAAGGTGAACGCTCTATGAATTCCCACTCACGGTCGAGCTGGAAAGCTCCGATACCCTAGACGGGTGGCACAGCAGCTAGGCGGTTTCGAGAAGTTCCTGCGCGTCGGCGAAGGCCGGCGCCTCAAGCGGCTGAAGAACCAGGCCGAGTACATCGGGACGCTCGAGCCCGACCTCGAGGCGCTCTCGGACGAGGAGCTCGCCGCCAAGACGACGGAGTTCCGCGAGCGGATCGAAAACGGCGAAACGCTCGAGGACCTGCTCTTCGAGGCGTACGCGGCCGTTCGTGAAGCGTTCAAGCGGACAATGGGCGTGCGCCTGTTCGACGTCCAGCTCATGGGCGGAATCGCCCTCCACGAAGGCGACATCGCCGAGATGAAGACCGGTGAGGGAAAGACGTTCGTCGCCGTTCAGCCGCTGTACCTGAACGCGCTCTCCGGCCAGAACGTCCACCTGGTGACCGTGAACGACTATCTCGCCAAGCGCGATGCCGAGTGGACGAAGCCCGTCTGGGACGCGCTCGGCATGCGGGTCGGCTTCATCCAGAACATGATGCCGTTCGCCGAGCGCCGGGCCGCCTACGAGTGCGACGTCACCTACGGCACCAACTCCGAGTTCGGCTTCGACTATCTGCGCGACAACATGGCGGTGTCGCTCGACGGGGTCGTCCAGCGCGGGCATACCTACGCGATCGTCGACGAGGTCGACTCGATCCTCATCGACGAGGCGCGGACGCCGCTGATCATCTCCGGCGAGCCGGAGACGGCGGCGCAGACCTACTACGACTTCGCCCGCGTCGTGAAGACCTTCGAGGGCATCCAGAGCAAGGGAGTGGCGAAGGGCATCGACGAGACGGAGGAGTCGGGCGCCGACTTCACGTACGACGAGAAGCACAAGACCGTTTCACCGGGGCAGGCGGCGATCGACAAGATCGAGCGCGCGCTGCGGATCGACGCCCTCTACGACCCCCGCAACGTGCAGCTCGTCAACCACCTGACGCAGGCACTCAAGGCGCAGGCGCTCTACCACAAGGACCAGGACTACGTCGTGCAGGACGGCGAGGTCAAGATCGTCGACGAGTTCACCGGCCGGATCATGGAAGGACGCCGCTGGTCGGAGGGTCTCCACCAGGCGATCGAGGCCAAGGAGGGCGTACGGATCCAGGAAGAGAACGTCACGCTCGCCACGATCACGCTCCAGAACTACTTCCGCCTCTACGAGAAGCTCGCCGGCATGACGGGCACGGCGAAGACAGAGGAGAAGGAGTTCGTCGAGATCTACGGCCTCAACGTCGTCGAGATCCCGACCAACGTCTCGGTCGCGCGCGATGATCGCAACGACTTCATCTTCAAGACCAAGGAGGCGAAGTTCAACGCCGTCCTCGAGGACATCGTCGAGCGCCACGAGGCCGGCCAGCCGGTCCTCGTCGGCACGATCGACGTCGAGACCTCGGAGTACCTCTCACAGCTGCTCCAGCGGCACGGTGTCCCGCACAACGTCCTCAACGCGAAACAGCACGAGCGGGAAGCGGAGATCATCAAGGACGCCGGCGAGCAGAAGGCGGTGACGATCGCCACCAACATGGCCGGCCGCGGCGTCGACATCAAGCTCGGCGAAGGCGTGGTCGAGCTCGGCGGCCTCTACGTGCTCGGAACCGAGCGTCACGAGGCCCGCCGGATCGACAACCAGCTCCGTGGCCGCTCGGGCCGCCAGGGCGACCCGGGCGAGTCTCGCTACTACCTCTCCGGCCAGGACCAGGTCGTGCGGCTGTTCGCCGGCGACCGGATCTACAACATCATGGACCGCTTCAAGCTGCCCGAGGACCAGCCGATGGAGGCCTCGATCCTCTCCAAGCAGATCGAGAACGCCCAGAAGAAGGTCGAGGAGCAGAACTTCGTCATGCGGAAGAACGTCCTCAAGTACGACGACGTCATGAACACGCAGCGCCAGGTGATCTACGAGCAGCGGCGCCGCGTGCTCGAGGGCGAGGACCTCTCCGGCGACGTCAAGGAGTGGATCAGAGAGGTGATCGAGAACGTCGTCGGCCAGCACACGGCGGCCGAGTTCCAGGAGGAGTGGGATCTCCCGGAGCTCGTGACGGCGATGGACGCGCTCTACGGCACCGGCGTCAGCGTCGACGAGATCGAGGGCCTCGACCGCGAGGCGATCGTCGACGAGTTCGTCGAGGACGCGCTCGACGCCTACGGCGACAAGGAACAAGAGGTCGAGAAGATGGAGCCCGGCCTCATGCGCTCATTGGAGCGCTACATGATCCTCCACGTCGTCGACACCCGCTGGCGAGAGCACCTCGAGAGCATGGACTATCTCCGCGAGGGCGTCCATCTGCGGGCGATGGCCCAGAAGGACCCGCTCGTCGAGTACCGGCATGAGGGCCACCTGATGTTCCAGGAGCTCGGTCTGGCGATCCGCGAGGAGGTCGTCTCGGCGATCTTCCACGCGCAGGTCACGCCCCAGGACGCGCAGGTGCTCCAGGACACGGACGGCTGGGAGGAGGGCGGCGACGGCGACCTCGCCTACCAGCACCAGTCGCTGGCGGGCGCCGACGCGATCGCCGCAGCCGGAGCCGGGGCGGCAGTGGCGGCCCCAGCCGCCGCGGTAGCAGCGGGAACGGTCGGCGGTGGCGCAACCTCGGTGGCGACCCAGACCCAGCGCATCTCCTCCGAGTGGGACAAGGTCGGCCGCAACGACCCCTGCCCCTGCGGAAGCGGCAAGAAGTACAAGAAGTGCCACGGCGCTTAGGCTTTCGCTGAAAGTCTGCGACCTTCAGCGACCCCTGCGACCCGCAACGGTTCGCCGTCCCAGAGCCACCGTGAAGGAACCGGCAAAGCCGGTTCCTCGGCGTAATGATGCGCTCATCGCTGGAGGATCCTGTGGCCCCGTCGTGCGGCTAGCATCAGCGCCGCGATGACGGAGACGACCCAGACCGTCGACGAGCGCCTGCGTGAGATCGGGGCCCAGCTCGCCTGGGTCCGTGATTACCTTTGACCCGGAGGGACTAGAGGCGCGCGTCGCCGAGCTGGAGTCGGCGATGGGCGAGCCCGGCTTCTGGGACGACCAGGCTCGAGCGGCGGAGATCTCCACGGAGCACGCCCGGGCGACGAGGAAGCTCGAACGCTACGCGCGCCTGCAGCAGGAGTTCGCCGACGCTCAGGAGCTCCATCAGCTGGACGGTGACCTGGCCGGCGAGCTGGACGAGCATCTCAGGCCGCTCGAGCAGGAGCTCGAGCGGCTTCGCGAGGACGCGCTCTTCACCGGGGAGTTCGACGCCGGCGACGCGGTGGTGACGATCATCGGCGGAACGGGAGGCACCGACGCGCAGGACTGGGCCGAGGTCCTGCTTCGCATGTACCTGCGCTGGGCCGGGCGGCGCGGGTTCGAGGCGGAGCTCGTCGAGGCAAGCCCGGGAGAGGAGGCGGGGCTGAAATCGGCGACCTTCACCGTCTCCGGCGAGAACGCCTACGGGATCCTCAAGGCCGAGCGCGGCGTCCATCGCCTCGTCCGGCTCTCTCCGTTCGACTCGGCCCACCGGCGCCACACCTCGTTCGCGCAGGTGATCGTCTCGCCGCTCCTCCCCGAGGGAGAGGACGTCGAGATCGACGAGGACGATCTTCGGATCGACACGTATCGCGCGAGCGGCGCGGGCGGCCAGCATGTCAACAAGACCGACTCGGCCGTGCGCATTACGCACATCCCGACCGGGATCGTCGTGCAGTGCCAGAACGAGCGCTCGCAGTCGTCGAACAAGCAGACCGCCCTACGGATCCTCAAGTCCCGTCTGGCCGAGCTCGAGCAGGAGCGCCGCGAGGAGGAGCTCGCGCGGGAGCGTGGCGTCGCGCAGGACACGGGGTTCGGCAGCCAGATCCGAAGCTACGTCCTCCACCCGTACCAGATGGTCAAGGACCACCGGACCGACCACGAGGTCGGGAACGCGGAGGGCGTGCTCGACGGCGACCTCGACGGCTTCATCCAGGCCTATCTGCTCGCGAAGGCCGCCGGGACGGTCGTCTAATCGCTTAGGTGCCCCGCTCAGCGATACATGCCGGCTTCTGGCCCGCGATCACGCGGCGCCAGAGCCCACCCTCGTCCTCACCAAGGCTGCCCAGCCTTGGCCTCGTCCGAGTGCGAACTCTGGGCTTGGTGCTCGCGACCCAGAAGCTCGGCGGCATCACTGAACGGGGCACTAGCAGGGTCTTTAGCTAGACTCCCCGACTTGCCCAGACCCTGACGGCGCGCCAATTCGCTGCGCGTAATTTCCCCGATGACCGCCGTGCAAGAAACACCCCTCGTCACAGACCAGCCCGAACCGGAGCTCACACCCGAGCCCCTGTCCACGGACGGGGCGGCCGTCGCCGCCCGGGCGATGATCGTCTTCGAGAACGTGACGAAGGTGTACGAGCCCAACGTCGTCGCGCTCGAGAGCGCTTCGTTCGTGATCGAGAAGGGCGAGTTCGTCTTCCTCGTCGGCCCTTCGGGGTCGGGGAAGTCGACGATGGTGCGGCTGCTGCTCAAGGAGCTCGAGCCCACCCACGGGCGGATCGTCGTCGGAGGGCGCGACCTCGGCCGGCTGCGGCGGTCGAAGGTTCCCCAGCTGCGGCGGAACATCGGGTGCGTGTTCCAGGACTTCAAGCTGCTGCCGAACCGCACGACGTCCGAGAACGTGGCCTACGCGTTGAAGGTGCAGGGCGAGTCGCGAAGCGCGATCCGGCACAAGGTCCCCGAGGTGCTGGGCCTCGTCGGCCTAACACACAAGGTGAACTCCTACCCCGACGAGCTCTCCGGCGGCGAGCAGCAGCGTGTCTCGATCGCGCGCGCCTTCGTCAACCACCCGCCGCTTCTCGTCTGCGACGAGCCGACCGGGAACCTCGACCCGGACACCTCGGTCGGGATCATGCAGCTCCTCTACCGGATCAACCGCTCGGGCACGACGGTCGTGATGGCGACGCACGACCGCGAGATGGTCGACAAGATGCGGCGTCGCGTGATCGCCCTCGACGAGGGCCGGATCGCGCGAGACGAGCGGCGCGGAGGCTACGTCTCCGAATGAGGCTGAAGATGATGCTCGGCGAGGCCGTTCGCTCGATCGGCGCGAACGTCTCGACCACCGTGGCCGCGACGATGACGGTCCTGATCGGGATGTTCCTGCTCGGGCTGTTCATCGCGTTTGCCACCTACGCCCACTCGTGGAGCGACCACGTCAAGCAGGAGCTCGTCGTCAAGGTCTTCTTCGACCGCACCGCCGTGCCGAAGAACGTCGAGGCCGTGCGGATCAAGCTCGAGTCGGACTCCCGGGTGGACAAGGACAAGCTGCAGTTCATCTCGGCCGCCGAGGGGCTCGAGAAGATGCGGAAGGAGCGTCCGGACTTCTTCGGCGCGTCGGGGCTGCCCTACAACCCGCTCGGCGCCGCCTACACCGTCTACCCACGTAAGGCCGAGGACACCGAGGCGATCGCCAACACCCTCGAGCCGTACCCGCCGGGCGTCCACAACGTCACGTTCGGCGAGGACAAGGCCAAGCGCATCCTCAGGGTCGCGAACGTGATCAACACGATCTTCTTCCTCGCCGGGCTGATTCTCCTCGCGGCATCGACGATCCTGATCGCGAACACGATCCGGCTCTCGATCTTCTCCCGGCGCCGTGAGATCGAGGTCATGAAGCTGGTCGGGGCGACCAACTGGTTCGTCCGCGGCCCGTTCATGCTCGAAGGGCTGATCTGCGGCCTGGGCGGAGCGATCCTCGCCGTGTTCCTGCTCTTCCTGAGCAAGGAGATCGCCCTGCCGGCGATCATCCCGAGGCTCGACAGCGGTCCCGGCGTCCAGGCGCTCGCCTTCTGGGCCAACGCGCTGATCCTGCTCGGGCTCGGGCTGCTGTTGGGGGCCGCCGGCTCCGGGCTGACGCTGCGGCGCTTCCTGCGAATCTAGGTTGGGCGAACGCGTAGTCGTCGAGGTCGGCCGGCGCGGCAGGCTCGTCGTCGGCGAGCCGTTCTTCACGCCGGGCGTCCCGCTCGTGCTCGACCGCCGCGGCCTGGCCGACGTGGGCCCCGGCCAGCTCGCCGTCGTCGCGCCGCGCAAAGGTCGCGCGCGGCTCGAGAAGGCACTCGGCCCGGCGGACTCGATCGACGCGGTGCTCGAGGCACTGCTGGAGGAGGAGGGCCTGGCCCGGCGGCACGAACCGCACGACGTCCCGGAGCCGACGCTCGACGGACGGATCGACCTGCGCGGAGAGACGGCGTTCACGATCGACCCGGAGACCGCGAAGGACTTCGACGACGCGATCTCCGTCCGGCGCGAAGGCGACGGCCTCCGGGCCTGGGTGCACATCGCGGACGTGTCCCACTTCGTCCCCGCCGGCACGCCGCTCGACCACGGCGCCGCCGAGCGGTCCTTCTCGGCCTACGTCCCCGGGCGAGTGGCGCCGATGCTTCCTCACGAGCTGGCGGACGATGCCTGCAGTCTTCGCCCGAACCAGGACCGCCTGTGCGTGACGGTCGAGGTGCCGTTCGACGCCGACCTCGAGCCCGGCGAGCCCTCCTTCTATCGGTCGGTGATCAGGAGCCGTCGGCGTCTCAGCTACGGCGAGGCCGAGCGGATCCTGGCCGGCAAGGAGCAGGCTGCGGAAGAGATCGCCGACGGGCTGCGACTCGCCGAGCAGCTCGCGCTCGAGCTGAGGCGACGCCGGTTCGCTCGGGGGGCGCTTCGGATCACCACAGGCGAGATCGTCTTCGCGTTCGACGGCCGTGGCGGGGTCGAGCGCGCCTGGCTCGAGTCCGAGCCGCACGCCCACATGCTCGTCGAGGAGTTGATGATCCTGGCCAACGAGGCCGTCGGCGGCCTCCTGGCCGGCCGGCGGCGCGAGGCCCTCTTCCGGGTACACGAGCGCCCGGACCCGCAGGCGATCTCGATGCTGCTGACGAAACTGGCCGACCTCGAGGTGCCGACGCCGCCCGCCCCGAAACCCGATGAGCTGACCCCGGGAGAGGCCGCCAAGCTGGCGGGCAGGATCAGCGAACGCGTCAGCGACTACATCGAGTCGAGCGGTCGCGGCCTTGAGGCGTTCCCCGCCCTCGTCCTGCGAGCCTTGAAGCAGGCGCGGTACGACCCCGGCAACCTCGGCCACTCGGGGCTCGCGAGCCCTGCCTACTGCCACTTCACCTCTCCGATTCGCCGTTATCCCGACCTCGTCGTCCACCGTGCGCTCCTCCGGGAGCTCGGCGCCGCCGACGAGCCGGTGCCAGACGAGCTGCCCGTGCTGGCCGAGCACTGCTCGGGTAGAGAGCGGGCAATCGCCGAGGTCGAGCATCGCGCCGACGACATCTGCCTCGCCTGGCTGCTCGAGGCCGTCCTCTACGACCGCGGCTGGGAGGCGGAGTTCGAGGGTGAGATCACCGGCGTGATCGCGTCCGGCATCTTTGCGCGATTCGGCGACGTGTTCGAGGGCTACGTGCCGGTCCGAAAGCTCCCCGGATACTTCGAGCTCAACCCGATCGGCACGGCACTCGTCGCACGCCGCGGTGGCCGCAAGTACCGCCTCGGCGACCCGATCGAGGTGCGCGTCACCGACATCGACCGTCCAGCAGGCAAGATAGAGCTCGGACCGGCATGAAGCTCGAAGGCATCCACCACATCACGTGCATCACGGCCGACGCTCCGGGCAACGTCGAGTTCTACGTCGGCGTGCTGGGCCTACGCCTGGTCAAGAAGTCCGTGAACCAGGACGACCCGACCGTCTACCACCTCTTCTACGCGGACGAGCAGGGCAGCGCGGGGTCCGACATCACGTTCTTCGAGTACCCGGGCGCCAGACGCGGACGGGCCGGCGCCGGGATGATCCACCTGATCACCTGGCGGGTCGGATCGGAGGAGGCGCTCGACTTCTGGGAGGAGAGGCTCGGCGCCCACGGCGTGGAGACGACCCGCGAGGACGGCCGGCTGCGGTTCGAGGATCCGGAGGGCCTGGGGCTCGAGCTCGCGGTCGTCCCGACCGAGGATCCGCCGCTCGTCGCCGAGCATCCCGAGATTCCGGCCGAGCTCGCGCTCCAGGGCTTCGACAGCGTCCGGGCCTATTCGCAGGCGCCGGACTCGAGCCGCAGCCTATTCGAGGGGACACTGGGCTTCGAGCCGCGGGCTGCGGACGAGTGGGAGGTCCGCGGCGAGCGGCGCGGCGGTCTCTACGCCTACGACGAGCCGCCGGAAGAGCCGGGCATGGGCGGCGCGGGCACCGTGCACCACGTAGCGTGGGCGACGACGATCGAGGAGCACGAGCAGTGGCACGAGCGAGTCGAGCAAGCGGGTGTGCGGCCGACGCCGATCATCGACCGCTACTACTTCCGCTCGATTTACTTCCGTGAGCCGAGCGGGGTGCTGTTCGAGCTCGCGACGCTGGGGCCCGGCTTCACCGCCGACGAGCCGCTGGAGACGCTCGGTGAGCGGCTCGCCCTGCCGCCCGACTACGAGCCGCTGCGCGACCGCCTGGAGGACGTGCTCACGCCGCTGCCCGACCCCCGGGCCGCTTGGACTACGAAGTAAGACTGGCCGAGGGCGAGGCGACCGGCGCGCTCGTGCTCTTCCACGGGCGCGGCGCCGACGAGCACGACCTCTTTCCCCTGCTCGACTACCTCGACCCGGAGAGGCGGCTCCTCGGAGTGACACCGCGCGGCCCGTTTTCGTTCCCGCCCGGCGGGGCACACTGGTACGCGCTCCGGGAGGTGGGCTTCCCGGACCGCGAGACGTTCCAGACGACGTACCGCGACGTCGGCGCCTGGCTGGACGGGTTTCTCGCCGAGCACGGTTTCGGGCACGACCAGGCCGTGCTCGGTGGTTTTTCGCAGGGAGCCGTGATGGCGTACTCGTTCGCCCTCGGGAAGGGTCGGCCGCGACCCGCTGCGCTGATCGCGCTCTCCGGCTTCGTTCCCACCGTCGACGGTTTCGAGCTCGAGCTGGACGCGATCCCGCTGGTCGCGATCGGCCACGGGACGTTCGACCCGATCATCTCGGTCGAGTTCGGGCGCACGGCTCGCACGCTCCTCGAGGACGCGGAGGCCTCGGTGATCTACCGCGAGTATCCGCTCCCGCACGCGGTCGACCCGCGGTTCCTGATGGAACTTCGGCCCTGGGTTGCCTCGGCCCTCACGGGGGACAATTAGGCATGGCCGGCGGGGAGAAGCTGATCGCGGAGAACCGGAAGGCTCGGCACGAGTACCACCTGCTCGAGCGGCACGAGGCCGGGCTCGTGCTGACCGGCTCGGAGATCAAGTCGCTGCGCCAGGGCGGCGGGCAGCTCCGGCGCGCGTTCGGGGACCTCCGCGACGGCGAGCTCTGGCTCGTCGGCGCGCACATTGCGCCGTACGAGCAGGCGGGTGTGGAGAGCCACGACCCGGACCGCGACCGCAAGCTCCTCCTCCACCGCCGGGAGATCGATGCCCTGCGGGGCAAGGTGCAGGAACGCGGCTTCACGCTCGTCCCGACGAAGCTCTACCTCAAGGACGGCCGCGCCAAGGTCGAGCTCGCGCTCGCGAAGGGGAAGGACGTGCGCGACCGCCGCCGCGAGATCGCCAAGCGCGACGCCGACCGGCAGATCGAGCGCGCGCTCAGGCAGCGCTCGCGCTAGGGACAGTCGAGGGCCACGTCTTCGAGGGTCCCGTATGGGATGACCCCGAAGAGACAGGAACGTATGGGGCACGTCGGCCGAACGCGGCCAGGACGACCCCGAGGACGACGTCGAGGCAGACGCAAGCGCTTCGGCTGAGCGCGCGAACCCACTTTGCCGCCGGCGTCGCGGGCGAACGCCGCTCGCCCCACCCGAGGGGTCAGCCTAGACTGATTCGAGGGCCATGGAGATCTGGACGTGCGACTCATGCGGCGGCGAGAACCCCTCGGGGATGCGCTTCTGCGGCCACTGCGGCACGCCGGCCGAGGCAGCCACGCCTGCTCCCACCGAGCCTGAACAAGACGTCGCCGAAACGCTCCGCAGCTTCGTCGCGGGACCGGTGGCCGAGCGGCTCATCGAGGCCGGCGGCGAGATCCCTGAGGAGCGGCGCCTGATCACCGCTCTCTTCGCCGACGTCTCCGGCTTTACGTCATTGGCGGACCGGCTCGACCCTGAGCAGCTGCTCGAGGTAATCGACCCAGTCATCGAGGGCCTGAGCAGTATCGTGGGTCGCTACGAGGGCTATGTGGAGAAGTTCGCGGGCGATGCCCTGCTTGCCCTCTTCGGTGCCCCGGTGACGCACGAGGACGACGCCGCTCGCGCGCTCATCGTCGCGCTCGAGATGCACGCGGAGCTGGAGCGACTTTGCAACGAGCTCCCGTACGAGGCGGAGCTGACCTTGCACGTCGGCGTCACCTCCGGCCACGGAATCGCCCGCATCCTCGGCAGTGAAGCGCGGATGGACTACGCCGTACTCGGCGATTCCGTCATCCTCGCGCAACGGCTCGAGTCCGCCGCGCCCTCCGGCGAGACCTACGTCAGCGGGCTGACCAAGAAGCTGACCGATGACATGTTCGAGTTCGAGTCTGTCGGCGATCTGACCCTTAAGGGGAAGGCGGAGCCCGTGCCGGCGTGGCGGCTTCTCGGCAGGCGAACGGTTCCCGCGCCCCAAGCCGCCCACCGAGGTGTGACCCTCGTCGGACGAGACCGGGAGCTGTCCGTGATCGGCCATGTGCTCGAATCCCTCACCGGCGGGCGCGGCGGGATCGTTACCGTCACGGGCGAACCTGGCGTCGGGAAATCTCGGCTGAGCGAGGCCGTCGAGGCCCGGGCAGACGAGCTCGGGATTCGTTGGCTACAGACGCGCTGCTTGTCCTACGGCGCCTCGCTCGCGTACTGGCCGTACGCCGAGCTCGTCCGCTCCCTCGCCGGCATTGACAGCGAGGATGAGTCGGAACAATCACAGCGCCGTCTCGCCGACACTCTTGAGGGTGCAGGCGCCGCAACAGCTGTCCCCTATATCGCCCGCCTGCTGGGCCTGCCGGGCGTTTCGGAGGAGGTCGCGCGGCTGGAGCCCGAGGCTTTCCGCCGGGGGCTGCACTCCGCCTTCGCCACCACGCTCGTTGCGCTGTCGAGGGAGCGGCCGCTCGTGGTCGCGCTCGAGGACGTGCATTGGCTTGACGGCTCCTCGGCCGACCTGACGCGGGAGCTGGGGCAACTGTGCGAGCGGGAGCCGCTTGCGCTCTACTTGATAGCGCGCCCCGAAGCGGAGCCAGCGCTCGCCGAGCTCGCGGGCGACTCGCCGCGTCGCGCGATCGCTCTCGAGCCGCTCGACGAAGAAGGGGTCGCGGCGCTCGTCCGCAGCCTGCTAGCGGGGGACGTACCGGAGGGGTTTCCCGCTCTCGTTCGTGACCGCACGGCCGGGAACCCGCTCTTCGTGCAAGAGCTCTTGAGGTCGCTGCAAGAGACGGGTGCCCTGACGCTCCAGAACGGCACCTGGCGGATACAACGCGGGTGGGATGCGGAAGCGGTGCCCCCGACGATCGAAGAGCTGCTCGCGTCTCGAATCGACCTGCTCTCTCGGGCCGACGCCTCGATCCTGCAGACGGCCTCCGTGGTCGGGCGTCGGGTGCAAGTGGAGCTGCTCGAGGCAGTCACGAACGCGCCCGAGCTTGACGGCGCTCTGAAGCGGCTCGTCGCCGCTGGGTTCCTCGACCCCGTCGACGGAGAAGACAACCGCCGGCTGCTCTTCCACCACGCACTCGTTCAGGAGGTCGCATACTCGCGCCTGCTGCGGCGGAAGCGACGCGACTTGCACCGACAGGTCGCGGAAGTCGCCGAAGGGATGTACGGCGCGGGTGACGAGATCATCGGCCTCCTCGCCCGACACCTCTACCTCGGCGAGGCCGGAACAAAGGCAATCGACTATTTGGTCCGCGCGGGGGAACGCTCGAGGGGCCTCTATGCCAACGACGAGGCGATCGTTCACTTCACCCGGGCAGCGGAGGTCGTCCGCACGGACGGCGAGGTAAGCGCGCGGTTGCCGGCAATCCTGCTAGATCTCGCCGACTTGCACGAGCTCCTCGGCGACTACGACGAGGCGCTCGAGCTCTACGCGGAGGTACGGGCTGCGACGCACGACGTCCGTGCCTGGCGGGGACTCGCGTCTGTGCACCGAAGGCGCGGCGAATACGAGCAGGCGCTGGCAATTGTGGACCAGGCGATCGCGGCAGACGAGCTGCGCGGCCAGGATTTGGCTCCCCTCTGGCTTCAGGCGGGCTGGAGCCTCGCCCTTTCCGGCCGCGTCGACCAGGCGATCGATGTCTTCCAGGCCGGCCTCGAGGCGCTCGGACCGCGCACCGATTCGGTCGTCGGGCAGCTGCTGGCCGAGCTAGCTCGAACCGAGGGGCTGGCGGGGCGGCTCGAGGACGCTCTTGCGCATCTGCTTCAGGCCGAGGCGATCTTCGAGAAGCTCTCCGATCAACGCGGGCTCGCGAGCACGCTGCGAATCCTCGGCGACGTCCAGGTAAAGGCAGGGCGGCTAGACGAAAGCGTCGCGGCCCTACGGCGAGGACTCGAGCTGGCAGAGCGTGTCGGCAGCGTCGAGGAGGTCGGAGGGTGCCTGATCAACATCGGAGTCGTCGAGGAGCGGCGCGAGGCGTTCCAGGAGGCGATCGAATGCGACCGGCGGGCGATCGAGGAGTTCGAACGAATCGGCCACGGATCCGGACGCGCTCGCGGCTATGCGAACCTCGCGTACCACCTCATGCTCGCCGGCGAATACGACGAAGCAGAGCGGTGGTGCGAGCGCACACTCGACCTATCGCGGGCAATCGGCCACTCTGTCACCGTCGCCGACGCCATCGATACGATCGCTGCGATCGAGATCCGCCGCGGCAACTTCACGAGCGGCGCCGAGCGTGCCGAAGAGGCCGCCGAGCTCTACCTCGAGATGGGTGCGCCGCCTTCCGCCGCCCAGTCGCTCGAGCTCGCCCGTACGGGGTGGGAGCAGGCCGGAGATGCGCTACGAGCCCGCGCAGTCGACGCGCGGGCCCGGAGCGTCGCACAGTCCTGAGCGCTTAGCCGAAGCCTCCGGAAGCGCCGCCGCCACCCTTCACCAAGCTGACGGACGGAGACGATGGCGGGCAGGTCGGATCGGACTGGTTCGGCGCAAGGTCCGACATGTGGCGGCCTTGGATCTCGGTCGTCGCGGAGATGCAGACCGTGTCTGGGCCGTCGCTCGGCAGCGTGGAGACGAAGTGAACGCAGCCTCCGTTTGGCGTCTCCGGCGTGCAGTTCGCGTCCTGCGTTGCGCTGAGCAGCGCGACGGGGTTCCCGCTCGTGTCGGTCACGAAGAACGAGTAGTTGACGAACGAGCACGTCGGCGCTTGCAGGAAGACCGTAAAGTCGATCACGCCGGCGGAGCTGTAACCGCCGTCGCCGTTGGTGATTTCCGAGCATGGCGGGCCTTGGCTGTCCGCGTCGCCCGGGCGGGCCGGCGATGCCGTCGGGACGACGACGATCGTGAGGCCAAGCGCGAGGAGCGCGAGTACGAGTAGTCGTTTCATTCAGTCTCCTTTCTCGGCGGCGCAGATCACTTGAGGTTGAAGTACGCCTGGTGCTCGGTGCCGTCCGTCAGCGTGAGCGTGAAGACGTAGCACCCGCTCGCCGTCGGGGTCGACCAGTTGTAGACGAACTGGTTGTTATTCGTGTCGTAGCGGAGGAATGTTCCTCCTCTGGGAAGCGCGATCATCGTTCCGAACGGCTCCGTGAAGGCGCAGTTGGCGCTCTGGAACGCGACGCTCCGGACCGTGCCGACGTCGGTGATGAGGTTGCCGCTCGCGTCATTCAGCTGCCACTTGATCGGGATATTGCTCCCCGGGTTCGCGACGTTCACCTCCGGCGGATTCACGACCGGAGGCAGGAAGCCGCCGGTCACGAACTCGAACACCACATGCACGTTGTGCGTCACCGGCGCCGAGACCGTTCCCCCGTCGCTTGCAACGAGCGTGAACGTATATGTCCCGACCGGCCAACCCCCGGGCGGCGCTTTCAGGTCGGTGGACGCGAAGTTGCCGAGATTCTGAACCGTTCCGTTCGGATGCGTCAACGTCCAGTGGAGGCTCGAGGCTGGTAGCACCAGACCCTCGGCGTCGTAGCCGGTGCCGCTGATCGGGAAAGTGGCCAGCTGCGGGTATGAGGCGTCAAATGGCGTGTAGATCGCCGCCGTCGGCGCTTTCGGCGCGACCGTGATCGTAGGCGTGAAGCTGCCGCTCGACGTGTACTGGACGCCGTCGGTCACGAGGACGCGGAGGATGCCGCCGGCGCAGGCGTTCGAGCCGTCAAAGTTCGTATTGAAGGTCTGGATAGCGCCGACGATCTCGTCCGGGACGAGGCCTACGCGGGTGGGGTAAGCGATCCCGTTGCACTCGTAGACGAGCTCGGCCTTGAGCGGGACGCCGCTCTGGGCGGTGAAGCTGACCGTCTGGGAAGCGGTCATCCCGGTCAGCATGATGTCGGCTTGCGAGCACGCGCTGCCGCACTGGAAGATGCGGTCGAACGCGAGCGAGTTACCGGCCGCCGACGGAAGCGTGTCGGCGCCGCCGGTCGTCAGCCGCTTGGCGTCGGTGCCGTCCGGTTTCGTGCTCCAAATGTTCTTCTCGGAAGGCTTGACGAAGGCGATTCGGCCGTTGGTGCCGAAGGAGGGAAGTGCGCCGTCGTCGTTGATCTTGGTCTGAGTGACCTTGTTGGCGTCGGGGTTGAGCACGTACAGCTTGGTCGGGGGGAAGCACAGGAAGCAGCCGGTGGGACCGCGGTTGTAGGCGATCCGGTTGTCGCCGGCCGTGTGCGACCAGCTGGGGTCGTGCGCATCGAGGGCGTTGCTTGTCAGCTGCACGACCGCGCCGCCGGCCGCCGGCAGCCGGTAGATGTCGCCGTTTCTGTCGAACGCGATCGAGCTCCCGTCCCGCCGCCACGTCGGATGATGGGCAGGCGCGTTGCCGCCGGGGGTGGAGTCGTAGATCTTGACCGGCGGGCCGAAAGTCGGCGTCGCGCCCGTAAGGTTGACGCCTTGGGTGTAGAGGTCGCCGTCGGACTCGTAGGCGAGAGCGGTCTGCTGCGAGTTCCACGCCGGCTCGATTGCATTAGCCCCTGCGGGCGACGGAACCTCGACCGCCTGCAACGCGCTGCTCGCCGGCCCCACCTTCAGCCGCTGGAAGCCGCTCGGCGTGGGCTGGTCCCACGCCACCCACTTGGCGTCGTCCGTCAGCGCCGGATGCAGTTCGTCCAGGGACTGGGTGTCGGTGTACTTCGAGGCCTCGGCGGCGGCGCCCGAGGTGATGCTTAGGATCTGCGGCGGGCTCGGCTGCTGGGTCCTGTCGTACAGAAGCGTGTCGCCGCCGGCCACGCTCGGGTTCGTGTGACTCGAGCTCGTGATCCTCCACAGCTGCACCCGGGCTGGATCGGAGCCGGGGGGCGGCAGGCCGTCGTCCAGAGCGAACGAAAAGAGACCGTCGGGCGTGGCGGGATCGTGGTCCCCGTCCGCGGCGTTGTGCAGTGTGTTCTTGAACGAGACGTTGAAGCCGATGTTGGTCAGCAGCTGACCGCTCGTAGCGTTCCTTCGTACGTACCGATACAGGCTGCCGTCGTCCCGCCCGAGCCGCAGGCTCTGCACGAAGCCGGACTGGACGATGTCAGCGGTGTCGGTATTCGCGTGGACGATTCCACTCACGGAGTAGCTGGGGCCGGCGGCCACCCCGAACGTCGTCCCAGCCGTCGTGCCGAGGCCCGCGCAATCGGCCGTCGTCGTGCCCCCGAACGCGCAGAGGTTGTACGCGTAGTGGGTCGGCTCGAGCACCGTGAGGGTGTCGTTCCAGGGCGGGCTGGTGAGAAAGGAGTACTTCATGACGCTGCGGTTCGTCGCCAGGAACGAGCGCGCGGTGACGTTGTACGCGCGGCCCGGCGCGGTGACGTCTGCCGTCGTGTTGGCCGAGTGGTGGGAGGCGGTTGTCGCCCCGCCCCACGTGTGCGTCAGCTCCATCGCCATCAGCGAGCCCGTCCGCGACGGCTGCGCGGCGGTCCTGCCGGATGCGGGCTTGTCCGAGATCACACGCACCCAGGCCTCGGGGGAGATCACGGAAGCCATGCCGTCGGCGCAGCCGAAAGGCGAGTCGGCGCCGTCGCTGATGCCCTCGCCTACCACCCCGAGGACCTGGTCGACCTGTTTGCCGGCGTTCAGCGGGTTCGCGTTCCACGACTGCATGAACTGGGCCAGCTGCGCCTTGATCGCATTGAAGCTCCCCGCCGTGCCGCAGAACTTTCCGTTGGCGTCGTAGGCGCCCGCGACCGCTTTGAGGTTCAGCAGCGCCGCGAGGTTGATCGTGTAGCGGATTCCGCCACTCGCCGCGCCGAGCGCGCCGAGGCCTGCGGGAACGGGCAGTATCCGCGATAGAGCGGAGAGGCCGTTCTGTGTCGACGTCTGGTCGGCTCCCGTGTACTGGGTGTTCGCGAGGACGCCCGGCGAGCCGTCGCCCATCGGGATGACGAGCACGCGCAGCGCCCGTGTCCTGTGCTCGAAGGTGACGGGTGTCGAGTTCGAATAGGTCGCGGTCAGGCCGGGCGTCGTCGTAGTCCCGTTCTTTCGCGAGTACGTGATCGTCGTCGTAAACGTGGGAGTGAACGTGGTTGTATCGGGGTTCGCGAACGGCGGCACGAGGTTGGCCGCCGGCACGGCGAAGATCGGGTCCGCCTGCGAGTTGTTCGAGAGCGTTGCGCTAACCGCCGGCGCAGCGGCGAAGGACTGGAACGGCGCGATCCCCGTAAACGTCTGCAGCGTGTTGTTGACGGCGAGGGTGGCTGCCGTGATGTTGAGCGACTGCGTGTTCGTCATCGTGCACGTCGTTGGCCTGCTGAGGAAAAACTTGACGAGCGTCTCCTTGCCCCGGACGTGCCTCGCATAGCTCCCGACGCCTTGGTTAACGGTCACCTCGCGCAGCTCAGGCACGAGCTGCGACGCCGTGCAGTTGCTCAACCCGCTGGCCGTTTGCGGTCGCGCCGCCGCCAGCATCCCTCCCAGGAGAACCATGACGACGAGCACGCCGAGGCCACATCGCAGTGAATTCACGCCTACCCCTTCCGCAGTTAGGTCCTGATGAACCCGCCACAAGGTGTCACAGAGTGAGTTTTTTTACAACCGTGCGTTCGGGTGGGATGAAGCGCCCGGGCTCTACGGCCGCAGCCAGGCGACGCCAGGGCGAGCGGCGACGTCGTGGCGAACGTCGACATCTGGACGATGACCGCCGGCTGGAGCGCGCAGACGGCGCTCGTCAGCGGCCCGACGTCCGAGACGCTCCCGGAGTGGTAGCCGGCCCCGGCTACAATTTGCTCGACATACGGGGGCGATCAGGTTTCGACGTGGTCGGTTCTCCGGCAGAGCTGCAAGCCGAGGTCCCCGGTCGGCCTCGTAAAACAACCGGGATGAACGCAAGTGCGGATAACGATCCTGCACTCGCTCTCGCTGCCTAACCAGTAGCGAAGCGCGTCGCTCCGAGCTCGGCCCGTGGCTCGGGTAGCGGCGTCAACGAACGGGCTCGGCGCCGAAGGAACGTCATCGCCCGAGGTGCGACACGCAAAGGATGGCTAGCCCGGCGGTTGGTCGGCTGCCTACCGGCCGGTGGGCGAACTCCAATGGCAGCCTACGCTTGTAGACGCTCTGACCGGTGCGTCCGCGGACGCGGGTTCGATTCCCGCCGCCTCCATTCTCCCCGCGAAGTCCGCCTTAGCTGCGCAGAGGCATGACGACTTCGCGGGGATTCATCCGCTGGCGGAGAGCCTTTGCGGCCGACGCCGGCAAAGCCGGCATGGCGGCGGGCGGGGGCTGGCTGAAACCTGGGTCTACGTCGCGACGGCCCTTAGCTCAGACGAGCGCGCGGGTGGCAAGAGAATCGGTGAATCCCGCCTGAACCCCCGGACCGCGCAGTAGATCCCCAGCGACAGCTCCCAGAGGAATTCGGGAATGACCAGAATGGCCGGCACGGTGGTGCCTGCGTCCCACCAGTCGAAGAGCGTGCCGATGCTCGAGACGAGGAGGAGTGGGCCCCCGACCAGTCCGAGCCAGGCCATGCGCCGCGGAACAAGGCCGGAGCTGTACATCAGGTAACCGAGGATCAGCCCGTTCCCAACGGGGACGACGAACCCGGGGCCGAACAGGAACGTCCAGTCCTTGAGCGCGGCAAGCGAGACGGCGAGGTCGCCCGCGTCTGGAGAGTCCTGGCGCAGGCTGACGACCCCGAGCACAAAGATGATCCCGGCACCGAGGAAGACGCACTCGATGACTCGAGCAGTGACGTAGCCGAGGGCGAGGATCTCGTTCTGCCGCCTCGCGACCGGGTAGAGAACTACGGCCGTACCAACGTTCGCGACGATCAGCAGAAACTCGAGAAAGGCGCCCAGGTAGATCTGGTTGTCCTTCCCGGCGCCGGCGATGTAAGCGGCCGGGTCGTCGAGAACGGGTTGGAAAAGCGCCAGGGCCGGGATCGACGTGAGGAACGTGATGATGAACAGGACTCCGAAGATCCGAGCATGTCTCTGATCGTCGTTGATCCCGACCTCCTAGTTCGAGGAGCTGACTACCGGCCGTGGTTTCGCGTTGCCAGCTCCGCCAAAGCTGACTTGGCTGCGGCTCAAAGCCGGGAGACCTTCACCGGGGAACCGTCGAGTGAGGAATTCACAGAATCGGCACGTTTCGGGGTTGACGCTCATCGGTGTCTGACACCGATCGCCGGTCGGTATCCGTCGATTCGTCCCACGAGAAACCCAAAGCGCGCGCTCTCGAGCCTCCGGGCGAGCACGACGTGCGCGTCCACCCAGCGTCACTGCCGAACGCATCGCCCCAGACCGACGTGCACGAGTTCCGGCTTCAGGGCCCGGAGGAAGTCGACGACGAGGTGGCGCTCTGGCTCGCCGAGGCGTACCGCGTCGGCCGGCAGGAGCCCCTCTGGGCTAGTCGACCAGGAACGTCACCTTGAGGTGGACGTGGAACTCCTTGACGTCGCCGTCGTTGACGATGACCTCCTGGCCGTCCACCCACGCACCCTGGATGTTCCTGACCGTCT
>Ga0081538_10000077_pt1 | contig 93624 bp, 93 predicted proteins | sample TabmetS5T2R1_FD_71022 | JGI IMG/M metagenome (GOLD analysis project Ga0081538, IMG submission 71022) | Tabebuia heterophylla rhizosphere microbial communities from the University of Puerto Rico - S5T2R1 | ecosystem: Host-associated > Plants > Roots > Rhizosphere ... | reverse complement strand
CGATCGGATGCAGGTTGACCGTCTGCTGGTAGACGAGCGGGGTCACGAACATGCTGTCGAGCTGCTGGGCGACCAGGATGACGACGCCGATCGCCACGGCGCCGCCCGTGCCCACGCTGGCCAGCGTGACGAGCCCGATGACGATGCCCGACACCCAGGCGCCCAGGATCGGGATGAAGAGGGAGACGAAGCTCAGGAGGGCGAGCGTGCCGATGTGCGGGGTGCCGATCACGAGCATGCCGAGTGTGATCACCGTGGTGTCGATCAGCGCGACCAGAGCGATGCCGCGGACGTAGCCGGTGGCGGCGTTCCAGGCGGCGGCGCCCGCGCTGCCCACGCGCTCGCGGTTGTGCGCGCCGAAGCGGTCCTGAATCCAACCCCAGACTGCGTCGCCGCCCGTCAGGAAGTAGAGCAGGAACACGAGCATCAGCAGGGCGCCGCTGACGATCTGGGCGGCGAGCGAGAAGCCGGCGAGCGCGGCGCCCAGCACGCCACCGGCGGCCTCCTTCGCGGCGGGCAGGATGCTCTTGAGGAAGTCGCGGATCGCGGCCTCGTTGTCCTCGACCCACCCGTTGTTGTCGCGCAGCCAGGACACCACCTCGTCGGCGCCGTCGCCGATGTCCTCGCCGACGCCGCCCAGGTTGCCGAACAGCGCGTCGAGGAAGACCCACGCGAGCCCGACGCCAATGAGGACGACGCCGATCAGGCTCCCGGCGACGGCCAGCCCGCGCGGCACCCCGCGGCGCGTCGCCCAGCCGATGAGCGGCAGCACCTGGGTGCTGATCAGCGCCGCGACGATCAGCGGCACGGTCGCCGTCCGCGCGTACCAGATCGCCCCGCCGACGAGCACGACGCCGGCGGCGATCAGCAGCGCCTGGGCGCTCCAGCGAGCCAGCGCGCTCCCGGCCGTGGCGCGCGCCGGGGAGTCAGGCGACATGGCGCGGCCCTTCGGCGGTCAGCCCGAAAGCTCCTGGCGCTCGCCGCGGACGACGAGCACCGGCCGGTCGCAATGCGCGAGCAGCTTTCGCGAGACGCCTCCGAGCAGGCGCGCGCGCAGCCCTGAGATGCCGTGCGAGCCCACGACCACGACGGCCGCGCCACGCTCCCGGGCGATGTCGATCAGCGTGTTGGCCACGTCGAGCTCGTCCGGGACCACGTGTGGCTCCGCCGCAAGCCCCAGAGAGCTGGCGAGCTCGACCCCCTCGGCTGCGACGCTCGAGGCGTGCTCCCGCTGGACGCGGTCGAGCGTTTCCATGGTCGCCGGATCGAGTGCGATCGCGGTCTCGCCGATGGGGCCGGCCGAGGCCGGGAATGCCGCCGCGAGGGCAGGCTCCCAAACCGTCGCCACAACGGCCGGACGCCCTGCGAAGAGCCCGGCAGCCTCCCGGACTGCGGCCTTGGACAGGTCGGAGCCGTCGTAGGCGATCAGGACGGGCGCGGCCTCGGGCGCCATGACAGCTCACGCGAACTCGTCGCTTCTGGTCAGCAGGCCGTACAGGACCAGGAAGTCGATCGTGAGGACAGCGATCGCCCACAGGGGGAAGACGAACATGACGAAGACCGTGAAGAAGGCACTCGTGCACGCGATCCCCACCCCGAGCCACAGGCCAGCCGGGTTACGCCCGAGGATGAGTACGCCGGTGAAGATCTGGAGCAGGCCGACGAACAGCCAGAGCCAGCCCCACGCGGTGAGATCGATCCCGTAAAGCACCTCCTCGGCCTGCGCGGCGAGCGTGTCGTCGTCGGCCAGGGCCGCTATCCCGCTCAGGGCGTTGTAGCCGCCCGCCATCAGCGCGGCCACACCCGCGAACGTGATCCATCCGGACCGCCTCTCGTTTGCCGCCATTACCGTCTCCCTTCCGAGCCCGCCTCGGCGGCGGAGATCGCGCGCGCGGCGAGGATCAATGTGAGGTGGCTGAACGCCTGCGGGAAGTTGCCGACCTGCCGCCCGCGGGCCACGTCGTACTCCTCGGCGAGCAGGCCGAGGTCGTTGCTGAGGTCGAGGAGCCGCTCGAACAGGTTGCGGGCCTCGTCCGCGCGTCCGTTCACCGCCAGCGCGCTGACGAGCCAGAACGAGCAGGCCAGGAACTGGCCCTCGTCGCCCGGAAGGCCGTCGTCGGTCTCCGCGGTCGAGTAGCGCGAGACGAACCCGTCCCGGCCGAGTTCGCGCCATACCGCGTCGATCGTCCCCGTCACCCGCTCGTCGGTCCCCGACAGGAAGCCGACCAGCGGGATGTTCAGAACGCTGGCGTCGAGCTCCTTGGACCCGTAGTACTGCGTGAAGGTGTTGCGCTCGCGGTCGTACCCCCGCTCGCACACCTCCCGGTGTATTTCGTCGCGGATCTGCTTCCAGCGGTCGACGGGCGCTTCCATCTCGAAGCGCTCGGCGATTCGCACGGCGCGGTCGAACACCACCCACGCCATGACCTTCGAGTACGTGTAGTGCCGCTGCGGCCCGCGCGCCTCCCAGATCCCGTCGTCGGGCTTGTCCCAGACCGTCTCCACGTGCTCGACGATGGCGCGCCAGCGCGGCCACAGGCGGGACTCGATCCTGCCGAGCGCCTCGGCACCGACGAACGACACTCCCGCGACCTCGCCATAGACGTCGAGCTGGAACTGCTCGGACGCCGCGTTGCCGATCCGGACCGGCTTGGAACCCTCGTAGCCGGGTAGCTCGGGGAGCTCGAACTCGGTCAGGCGCCGCTCACCGCCGACCCCGTACATGATCTGGGCGGTAGCGGGGTCGCCGGTGCCGACGCGAAGCAGGAAGTCGCGGAAGGCCAGAGCCTCGTCGATGTATCCGGCGGCCAGCAGCGCTTCGAGCGCCAGCGCCGAGTCGCGCAGCCAGCAGTAGCGGTAGTCCCAGTTCCGCACGCCGCCGATCTCCTCCGGGAGCGACGTAGTCGGCGCCGCGATCAGCGCCCCCGTCGTCTCGGAGGTCATGGCTCTGAGCGCGATCAGCGAGGTCAGCACCGCCTCGCGATATGCGCCCTCGTATTGGCAGCGGCCACTCCACTCCCGCCACCAGGCCTCCGTGCGAGCGAGCGCCGAGTCGGCGTCCTCGACCGGCGGGGTCTCCTCCCAGGAGAGGTGCCAGGTCAGCGTCAGCCGCTCGCGCGCCCCGTCGACCGCATCGAACTGCGCCCGCACCGATCCGTCGTCCATCTCGAGCGTCAGCGGCGTGGTGAGCCGGAAGGCGTCGGGGCCGGCGGTGGCCACCACCCCGTCCGTGGCACGCTCGATCCAGGGCTTGATCGACGCGTAGTCCGGCCGCAGCGACAGCTCCATCCGCATCGGGACCCGGCCGCGCAGGCCCTCGACGATCCGCATGAGGCGCGGCGGCCCGTCGCGTCGCCGGGGCATGAAGTCGATCACGCGGACGGCCCCGTCCCCGGTCTCGAAGTCGGTCTCGAGCACGAGCGTGCCGGGCCGGTACCGGCGACTGGTCGCGCGCACCTCGGCGGCCGGAGCGACGAGCCAGCGGCCGTGCCGCTCGTCCCCAAGCAGGGCGGAGAAGCACGACGCGGAGTCGAAGCGCGGCAGGCACAGCCAGTCCACCGCCCCGTTGCGACCAACGAGGGCGGTGGACTGCATGTCGCCGATCAGGCCATAGTCCTCGAGCAGCATCCTCCCTCAGGTCCTGATCGCGCCTGGACGCGTCAGCGCCCAGATCACCCACACGTTGAGAGCGATCACGACGATGGACCAGAACGGGTAGTACGGGATGAAGAAGAAGTTGGCGATCGCGCTCAGCGTGGCGAGGAAGATCGCCGTGACTCCCGCCCAGGCGCTGCGACTGAAGAGCCCCCAGGCGGTCGCCAGGAGAGCGACTCCGATGAACAGGTGGATCCAGCCCCACGCGGTCGTATCGATGTCGAAGGTGTAGTTCCGGGTGAGGACGTAGAACTCGTCGTCCACGATCGCGACGAACCCGGCTATCGCCTGGAAGACGCCGATGAGCGTGAGCATCGTCGCCCCGAAGATGATGGCGCCGCTGGCCCAGCCCGAGATGTCCTCCCGGGGCGCGCCTGTGTCGTAAGGGGGTTGCTGTGTGGCCATGACAGTGGCTCCTTTCTCAGATTCCGAGTAGCTGCTTCTTCTTGGCTTCGAAGTCCTCGCTCGTGATCACCCCCTGGTCGCGTAGCCGCGCCAGCTGCTCCAGCTCCGCCGTGTAGCTCGGGGCCGCGGGCGCGGCGGGCTCCGCGTACTGCGGCTCGGGCTCGCCGGCCGGCTGGAAGTCCTGGCGCATCCCCATCCGGTCCTGCATGTACGACCGCCGCCGTTGCATGCGAGCCATCGTTCGATAGCTCTGACGCGTCCGCATGCGGTTGGCGGCCATCGCTGCGAGCAGCTCACCCATGCGCGACCTCCTTCTCCATCTCCTCGATGGCCTCCGAAATGGCGGCCAGCTCGGGCTCCACCGCCGCGATGGTCTCGGGCGTCAGGAAGCCCTCGCCGAGCAGACGACCGCCCGCGTCCCGGACCGCCCTTCTCAGCTTCCGGGCCCACACGTGCTCGATCAGGAGCAGGCCGGCGGAGCCGCCTGGCTCCAAGCCCGCCCCCATCTGCTCGATGTCCGCCTGGCTGAACCCGAAGGCATGCTCCTGTTCGCCCGCCACGCCGGCAGGCGGGGCGGCGTCGCCCTCGAACTCGAACCCGAGCAGAGCACCGACGATGCCGCCCATGCTCTCCGTGCCGTGGTGGTCGACCACGACGATCTCATCCGAGTCCGTGTCGCGCGCGATGAAGAGCAGGTCGAGGATGCGGATCGTCCGCTCCTTCTCCAGCTCCGCCAGCTCGTCGACGATCCGGCCCTCGAAGTTCGCGCCCGGCTCGAAGCCGAGACTGATCAACTGGACCGGCCCGATTTCAGTCACACCGGCTCACCTCCGTTGTAGCTAGCCGCTCGCAAGGAGCGCCGCCTTCTCCCGTTCGAACTCCGCCTGGTCCAGCACGCCCCGATCGCGAAGGGCCGCAAGCCGCTCGAGCTCGGCGCCACGCCCGCGACGCCCCGGCAGGCGCAGGCGCGGGGCGGGCTGGTCGGGGAACTCCTCGAGCGTGCGCCGCCGGATCCACTCGAGCCAGGCGAACATCGCCACCGTGAAGATCACGATCGTCCAGAAGCGCTGCAGGAACGGCACGGGGCCCCAGATGACGAGCAGCAGGATCACCGTTCCGAGGGCGGCGTGCACCAGGCCGGGGCGCTCGCGCATCGCATGCGCGCTGACCCTCCTCAGCGAGGTGGCCCGGCGCCCGGGCCCCGACAACCACGCGCAGGTCACGATCAAGAGGCCGCCGACGAAGGATCCCGACGCCGCGGCAACGAGCACCGAGGTGCCGATTTCCCAAACATCGTCCGCGGCGTCCTGGGCATTGGGGGCTTCGGCGAGCGCGTCGATCACGGCGTCGCCCGCCAGGCGCCTGACCGCGATCACCGCGACGGCCGCGAACATCAGGCAGCCGCCGACCTTGACGACCGCGCGGCGCCGGTCGGTGGACAGCGCGATCGCGCCGGCGAAGAGCCCGATCGAGAGCAGCAGCAGAACCCAGACGAGCGTCTCGAACAGGTCGAGCAGGTCCTGTGCGGTCTCGAGCTGGTCGCCGTCGGCTATCTGAAGGCTCGCGACGTTCTCGGGCAGGCGGTCCGCGACCGCGGGTGGCAGCCCGGTGCCTTCCGCGACCTCGGCGAACATGGTCCTCAGGTCCAGCGCCACCTCGCGGTCCACCACCCCGCCCTCGACGACGGCGAGCAGGGTGCTGTGTGCCGCCTCGTTGGCCCGGCTCCACGCCTCGAGGGCAACCTCGGTGCCGAGCAGCCTCGGCGCGTTTCGCCGCGCCGCCTCCTTGAGGCCGGCCGCCGCAGGGCCGGCCAGCCTGTCGAGCCGGTCCGGAAGCGCCTCCTCGATCCCCTCCTCGACCTCGGCGCTGTCGAAGAGACGGTCGACGACGAAGAGCCCGAGCGCCGTGCGGATCTCCTCGTCCTCGAGCAGGTTCGTGCTCGTCTCCACCCACTGGTCGGTGTCGAGCACCTGCCGCTTGGTCCAGAGGGCGAAGCCGAAGACCGTCCATGTCAGCGTTCCCACGACCAGCAGGGTCGCGGCGCCGATCCTCCTGCCGCGCACCGGCTCAGCCTCCTTCCCGGCGCCGTGCGACCAGGTACCCGACGCCGGCGCCCACCAGGAACGAGAGCGCGATCACGATGATCAGTGGCGTCGACCAGGTGCCGAGGATCCAGTTGACCTCGACCTCGTCGACGTTGAGCACCGCGAACAGTACGCCGAGGCCCCCGAGACCGAAGGCAGCGATGGTGCGCGCCTGCTCTCGGCGCCCGCGGGCGGGCGTCCTGTGGTGCGCGCCCGCGGGCTGGTTGGCGGGGCCCCGCATGGGGCGATTCTGGGAGCGCCGTGGGTGAGCCGGAATCACCCGGCGCGGGTGATGCGCCTTCGCCCGCCGGGCCGACAGCATGACCGGCGGACACGAACCCGACCTGAAGGAGGCGGAGTGGCGAACCTCGTTGTAATCGCCTACGACGATGTCGGCCAGGCGAGGCAGGTCACGGCCACGCTCGGCGAACTCGTCAAGGAGCATTCGATCACGCTCGAGGACATGGTGATCGTCGAGCACAAGCCGGGCGGGAAGATGAAGCTCCACCAGCCGTCGATGGCGGGCGCCGGCGCCGCCGGCGGCGCGCTGTGGGGCGGCCTGATCGGGCTGATCTTCCTTGTACCGCTCTTCGGCATGGCCGTCGGGGCCGCAGCGGGCGCGGCGGGCGGCGCGATGAGCGACTACGGCATCGACGACGATTTCATGAAGGACCTGGGCCAGAAGCTGCCCGAGGGCGGCGCGGCCGTGTTCGTGCTCGTCCGCGAGGCGACGCGCGACAAGGTCATCCCGGAGGTCTCCAAGTACGGCGGCGAAGTGATCCAGAGCTCGCTCTCGAACGACCAGGAGGCGGCGCTCCAGGAGGCGCTCGATACACGCGGCGCCGCCGCCTAGGCGCGCGAAGATCACCTGGCTCGGCCACGCCACCGTGCTCCTCGAGCTCGGTGGCGTGCGCCTGCTCACCGATCCCGTGCTGCGCCCCGGGGTCGCGTACCTGCGTCGACACGGGCCGCCGCCGGAGGTGCCGGGTCGGCTCCACGCCGTCCTGATCTCGCACCTACACCACGACCATCTGGACATTCCCTCGCTTCGACTGCTGCCGCGCGAGGTTCCCGTGCTGGTGCCGGCGGGCGCCGCCCGGCTCCTTCGCAAGACCGGGTTCGCCGAGGTCGAGGAGCTGCTGCCCGGCGACACGACGAAGCTGGGCGGCATCCCTGTGACGGCGACGCGGGCCGACCACTCCGACCGCCGGTTGCCGTTCGGGCTCCGGGCCCCGCCGATCGGGTTCGTGGTGGGCGGCGACCGGCCGGTCTACTTCGCGGGCGACACGGACCTGTTCCCGGGAATGGAGGAGCTGCGGCCGCTGGACATGGCGCTTCTCCCCGTCGCGGGCTGGGGCCCGACGCTCGGCCCCGGGCACATGAACGCCGAGCGCGCGGCCCGCGCGGCGGCGATGATGCGCCCCCGGACAGCCGTGCCGATCCACTGGGGCACGCTCCACCCGCGCTGGAGGTCGCGCGGAAGCTGGTTCGTCGACCCGCCGCACGATTTCGCCGCTCAGGTCGCGGCGCTGGCGCCGGAGGTCGAGGTGCGGCTGCTCACTCCGGGCGAGTCGCTCGACCTGTAGGCCTCGTGCCCCAGCTCGGCGAGCCACGCCCGCAGGATGCGGTGCACGCGTTCGGCGCCGACCACGGGCTCGTCCGGCCATCGCAACTCGGCCGGGTGCAGCACGAACGGATGCGACTGCGTGCCGCCCATGCCGCCGTGCGAGCCGACGAGCTCCTCGAATGCGGCGACCTCGCCCGTCTCCTCCCAGTACATGCTGTTGACCATGATGTCGGGGCAATGCGGGAAGGAGTCCGTCCGGCGCAGGTGCGCCGCGGCGTTCGGACCGAACGGTGCCAGCGGGTCGTCGCCATCGATCCGGCCGGCGTCCAGGTAATTGGTGCCACGGGCGCCGATCGCCAGCGCGCCGTCGCGCTCCGAGCGAACCATGACGAAGGCGATGCCCGGGTGATCGCGCAGCGCCGGCAGCAGGCGCGGGTGGAGCCGCTCGAGCCGCTCGAGGGGCACCCGGCCCGGCTCGCGCGGGAACGAGATCAGGCCGAGGTTGCCGGAGGCCATGACGGAGAGGTCGGGCGGGGCGTCCCGTGGCTCAGGAGCCTCGCGCCGGCGGACGGCGCGGCGAGCGCCGCGCGCCGCCACGGTCTCGTCGCGCGCGAGCTCCGTTAGCCCGGCGCCCAGGTAGGCCGCGGCGCCATCCTCATCCCCCGCCTCCACGTGGACGTCGCGCGCCTCGCAGTTGGAGCGCACGAGTTCCTCGAGCGTGACCCCAAAGCGCTGGAGGAACGTCGCCCCCTGCGACTGGCCATGGTCGGAGAGCACGACGAGGCGGTAGGGCCTGGGCGCGTCCGCCATCGCCGCACCCACGCGTGCGATCTGGCGGTCCACGCTGCTCAGGACCGCGAGCGTGTCCGGACGCTCTATGCCCGAGTGGTGGGCGACCTCGTCGTACGCGAGGAAGGTCGTGTAGACCATGGGCCGCCCCGCCAACATGTCGCCGACGACCGCGGCGATCTGGAGGTCGAGCTGTATAACCGTGCCGAAGGCGCGCACCAGCGCGTAGTGCCGCGGGCGGTGGATGCGCGGCTGCACGTCGCGGCGGCGCTGCTTCGCCTGCGCGTGCCGCTCGCGAGCGACCTCCGCCACAACCCGTACGAAGGTGCGCGCCACGGCATAGGGGCGAGCGAAGTACGCCGAGTAGTCGCGTCCGATCGGGCGGCGCCGATGCAGGACGGTGCTCATCGTGAGCATCGAGTGCACGGCGTCACCCGACAGGATGTTCGCCCTGCTTGCTCCGTCGGCGTGCAGGAGGCCCCGCCCGTCGGAATGGCGTCGCTCCAGCTCCGCCGCGTCCTTCGGATGGTTGGTCACGATCGGCGCCGCGCGGTCCTTCTCCCACCAGCGAAAGGCCGGCATGTCGTGGTTGTCGCCGTGGAGCAGCCCGGCCTGGCAGGCACCGGTCTGCGAGGACCAGTCGGTCTCCCAGGCCTCGAGGCGGTGCGTCCCCTCGCGCACCCAGCGCGCGAGCGCCGGCGCGCTGCCGTCCCGCATGGCCCGGCGCAGCACGTCGTGGGCCAGTCCGTCGATCTCGAGGAAGATCACCCCGGGCACGTCCGTCCGCGCCACCGCGCCACGCCGGCGCGCCTGGCGCCGCACCACGTTGCGGTACCAGGACTCGTCCTCTTCGATCGCGAGAAGGGCGGACAGCAGCGCGGTGAGCGCCGCCAGCCCCAGCGTGACGACGATGCCGCTGCCGAAGTCGTCGACGCTCGCGCCGGGCACCACATCGATTGCCACGACCACCAGGAACGCGTTCAGCACGAGCGCCGCGAGCCCGAGCGTGAGGACGCTGAGCGGCAGCGCAAGCCGTGCGAGCACGGGCCAGACGAGCGCGTTCAGGAGCCCGACCAGGGCGGCCGTCAGGAGCGCCGCGCCCGCGCCGTCGAGGGTGAAGCCGGCAAGCAACTCCGACAGGAGCAGCAGCATCGCCGCGTTCAACAGCAGGACGATCACCGCGCGAAGGAGGATCGAGAACCGCACCGGGCCACTCTCTTCGATCGGCGGATGACTTTTCGTCACCCGCCGCGGGTGATGCCACATCACCCCGCGGCCGGGGACGCTCGGCTCCCGAGCCCGTGAACGTCCCGCTGCTCATAGCCGGCGTGCTAGCCATCGTGGCCGGGCTGGTCTCGTTCGCCGTGCCGCTCGCGGCCGCGGTCGCCCTCGATGTGTTCCTCGGCATCGTGCTGATCTGTGCCGCGTTCCCGATCGCCTTCGAGGGCTTTGCCGGTCACCTCACGATCGGCGGGCGGGCGCTGCGGCTGCTGCTCGCCGTGGCGACGCTCGCCGCGGGGCTCTATCTGCTGGTCGCGCCGCTCGAGGGCACCTACACGCTGACTGTCATCCTCGTGATCTGGTTCGTCGCGATCGGCTTCGGGCGGATCGCGGGCGGTCTCGCGGCGCTCGGGACGCCCGCGGCCGGTCTCACCATCGTGAGCGGCGTGGTCTCGCTTCTGCTCGGGATCCTGATCGCGAAGGAGCTGCCCGAGTCGTCCGATTGGGCAATCGGCCTGCTGGTCGGGATCGACCTCCTGGTCTTCGGCCTATTTGCCTTGTGGACGGCCCTCGCCATGGGCAGGGAGCCGGCGCACCTCGATCAGCTCGAGGCCCAGTGACTGGATCTGGTCCAGGATCCCGTGAAGCTCGGACTGGTCGCGCAGCTCGCCTCGCATCACCGTCTCGGCCGGCTTGACCGAGGCGGTGAAGTCCTCGAAGGCCCCGGTGAGCGAGTCGCTCATCCGTCCCTTGATCCGGATCTCGTAGCCGGTGGGGGCCACCACCGTGCCACCTTCGTGGGGGGCCGGGTGATCGCACGTCACCCCGCGCGGGTGAGATAGCCATTCAGCGCAGGCTCGCCGGCGCCGGCAGGAGCTCCAGCCGCCGCCTGTACGCGTCGGCCACCGGCTTCGGGAAGTCGCCGTGCGTCTGGCTCCGCAGTCGGGCCACGCGCTCGCGGTGGAACGGGCTCGAGCGGTTCTCGTTGTGGCCGATCACGTTGCGCGTAGAGATCCCGTGGCGGCCCTGCAGCATGCGCGTGAGCCGCAGCGAGGCCGCCATCTGGCGCGGGTTGCCGAGCACCTGCGCGTCGCTTTGCCCCACGTGCTCGATCCCGATTGAGGTCCAGTTGAGCCCGACCGTGTGGCGGCACATGAGCCGGGTCGAGACGAGCTGGTAGATCGTGCCGTCGCGGTCGATCACGTAGTGCGCGCAGACCCCCGGCAGCTCGCCGAGCTCCGGGTCGGGGCGGTTGGGGGCAAAGGTGTCGTAGACGGGCTGGAACGTGTCGGTGACCGTGTAGTGCTGCACGATCACCTTGGGGTCGCGCAGCCGGTGGTCGTCGATCCCGTAGTGGCGCCGGGCGTAGGCGCGCATGTCGGCCTTGCGCTGCGCGTCGAACGGGATCGGCCTCCGGACGACCGTCGGTGGGGCGACGGCGCGGGCGAGCGACAGCGCCGCGCGGGCGTGGCGGCGGACGCCGGCCGCGTCCAGCGGGCCGCCCGCCAGCTCCACGACGAACGAGGTGTCGCCCCGGAAGGTCGTGTTCTGCCACGACACCGCAGTCCCGTGGTAGCGCGGGAGGCGCTTGCGCGGCAGCCCCGAGCGACGCGAGTAGACCCGCTCGAGCGCCGGGTCGCCGGTGCTCTTCACGACCATGCGCAGCGCCTGGTGGTACCAGAGCGTCACCCGCGGGCGCTCGCGCTCCACGAAGCGCATGATCGCCTGCGTCTCGGGCTCGGACCCGGGGCCCGGCCCGGACTCGTAGACGCCGTCCTGAGGCCGCCAGCGGTAGGGGAAGTTGCGGTTCAGGTCCACGCCACCCGCGTTGTGGCGCGAGCCCGCGGCTGAGCCGTCGGGGTTGGCGTCCTCGATCAGCCACAGCGCCGTACCGCGCGGCGGCTTCGTGCGGCGCAGCCGTTCGACCACCGCCCGCCCGGCCGGCTCGTTGCCGTGCACCGCGCCCACCACGAGGACCTTCACGCGCGCGCGAGGCGAGCCGACGCGCAGCGCCCGGATCGGACGTCCCTCCGCGGAGCGGCCGATCACCTCGCCCCGGGCGGCCGGCACGGGCGCGGGCGCGTCGGCGGACGGGGCGCTCAGGGCGGCCGCCGCCACCAGTGCGCTGGCCAAGATGGACATTCACCTGAGTATGGTGGCGAGCACGTGACCGCCGCGCTGGCAGACCGGGCCGCCGCCCAGGGTCGCATCGCGATCGACACGGAGTTCGTGTCCGAGCGCCGCTACCAGGCGCTCCTGTGCCTCGCCCAGGTGGCCGTCCCGGACCCCGAGGCGCCCGACGGCGTGCGCACCGAGGTGGTCGACCCGCTCGCCGACGACCCGCCCGATCCCGCCCCGCTCGCGAAGGTCCTGGCTGACCCGGGCGTGGAGGTGGTGGTGCACGCCGGTCGCCAGGACGTCGCGATCCTGCGCCGCACCTGGTCCACCGACGTCACGAACGTCTTCGACACCCAGCTCGCCGCGGGCTTTCTGGGCTTCGGGAACCAGGAGGGCTACGAGTCGCTGGTACGCAAGGTGCTCGGCGTTCGACTGAAGGGGTCCGAGGGGTTCACGAAGTGGGACAAGCGACCGCTCACCGCGCAGCAGCTCGAGTACGCCGGCGACGACGCCCGGCTGCTGCTCGGCCTGGGCGAGGAGATCGAGCGCCAGCTGCGCGCGCGGGGCCGCTTCGAGTGGGCGCGCGAGGAGTGCCTGGCGATCGAGCAGTCGAGCGACGAGCGCGATCCGGAGCGGATCTACGAGCGCCTCCCGCGGCTGGGCCGCTTGAACGAGCGGGCGCGGGGCGTCGCTCGCGAGCTCGTCGAGTGGCGCGAGCGGGTGGCACGCTCGATGGATCGGCCGCCCGGCTACGTGCTGCCCGATCAGGCGCTGATCGAGCTCGCCCGCCGGGCTCCGAAGGACCGCCAGGGTCTCGAGCAGATCCGCGGCCTGCCGGCCCAGACGCTCCACCGCCGCGGCGACCGGCTGGTCGAGGCGATCGCCCGCGGGCTCGAACGGGAGGCGCCCCCCGCGCCGCCAGAGCCGCCGGCGCGCGAGGCGGCTGACGCGCCGCTCGTCTCGCTTGCCCAGGCCGTGGTGCGCCAGCGCTCGATGGAGGAGGGCGTGGCCGTGGAGCTGATCGCCACGCAGTCGGAGCTCGCCGCGCTGGTCTCGGCGCTGCGGCGCGGCGAGGACGGCGACCACGTGCGCGTCTCGCACGGCTGGCGGCGCGAGCTGGTCGGGCAGGAGCTGGCGGAGCTGGTGGCCGGCCGCCGCGCGCTCAGCGTCGGCGAGGACGGCAGCCTCCGCGTCACCGTGGTCTGAGGCCCTCGTCGATCAGCCGGCGAATCTCGCCGGCCATGCGCGGGTTGAGCGACACGTGGCGCTGCCCGACGCTCGGCTTCTCGGTCAGCAACCCGACCGCGACGAGCTCCTCCCCCACCTCGAAGGCCAGCGCGCGCTCGTTGCCGGCGAACCCGCGCGCCAGATGGTCGAAGGCAGTGTGGTAGCCGCCCCACTTCCCCATGCCATCGAGGCGCTGGAGGATCCGGCGGGTGACCCGCCGGCGCGGATCGGGGTCGTCGTGCGCGCGGGTGGCGGACCCTTCCGGCTCGAGCAGCCGGAGCAGCTCAGGCTCGAGCGCCTCGACCGCGTCCTCGTTGAGCGGCGAGCCGCCCAGCCGGGCGACGGCCTCGGCGACCCGGAGCGGGTGCGTTGCGCCGATCGGCGGGCGAAGGTCCTCGACCGGGAGCGCGTGTCCGGGCAGCAGGTGAGCCGTGGCGCGGAGGCGGTCGATGGCCGCGACGGCGTCGTCGAGCGCCTCGCGCGTGTATTCGGCCGCCCAGCGCGCGTCGGCGGCCGGGTACGAGAGGACCAGGTGGCCGTCGGCGGCGCCGAGTAGGAGCGCGAGGTCGTCCGCGGAGACCGGCCGGCCCGGCTCGGCCGCCTCCACGAGCCGCTCCACGGCCGCCGCGGCCAACTCGGCGCCCCGGTCGCCGACCGCCCCGGGGTCGGCGCGGAGCTCCGGCGGGAGCGGGAGCGCGACGAGCACGGAGCCCGGCTCCCCGGAAGCGGCGGCGCCGGTTGCCTCGGCAGCCGCCACCGCCAGCACCACCGGCCGCTCGCGGCCGCTTCGCGGCTCTCCCAGCTCGCGGGCGCCGCGCTCCAGCTCCGCGCGCAGCAGCTCGCGCAGGCGCGCGGCCCATTCGCGGGAGGCGGCGGCGCCGCCCGCGTCGGCCAGGACGCGCTCGAGCTCGCTCTCGCTCGCCATCCCGGCAGAGTAAGGTCCGCGCGCCGAATGGAACGAAAGCTGCTCCGGATCTATCTCCAGGACCATCTCGCCGCCTCCACCGCCGGGGTGGAGCTCGCCCGGCGTACCCGGGGCGCGAACGAGGACAGCGACTACGGCCCCCCGCTCGCCAAGCTCGCCGACGACATCGAGGCCGACCGGCGCTCGCTCGAAAGCATCATGGACGACCTCGGCTTCGGCGCCGACCGCGCCAAGAACATCGGCCTCTGGGTGGCCGAGAAGGCCGGCCGCCTCAAGCTGAACGGGCAGCTCATCGGCTACTCGCCCTTGAGCCGCCTTCTCGAGCTGGAGGGCCTGGTCACCGGCGTGAACGGCAAGCGCTCGCTGTGGCTGAACCTGATCGAGGTGGCCGGTGACCTGCCGGAGCTCGACGCCGACCGGCTCCAGCGCCTGCGTGAGCGCGCGGAGCAGCAGCTGGAGATGCTCCACGAGCTCAGGGCGCGAGCCGCTCGCGAGGCACTCGCGGGCGTGCCCACCGCCTAGATGTCCTGGGAGCCGGAGCTCGAGGAGCTCCGCCGCCGCGAGGAGCTGGCCCGGCGCATGGGCGGGGAGGAGCGCGTGGCCCGCCAGCACGCATCGGGGAGGCTCACGGTCCGCGAGCGGATCGACCGCCTGCTGGACGCCGGCAGCTTCCACGAGACCGGCGCCCTGGCCGGCCGGGGGAGCTACGGGGAGGAAGGGGAGCTCGTGGACTTCGTCCCGGCGAACACCGTCGTCGGGCAGGGACGCATCGACGGCCGGCGCGCCGTCGTGCAGGGCGACGACTTCACGATCCGCGGCGGCGCCGCCGACGCCGCGATCTGGGAGAAGGCCGTCTACGCCGAGCGGCTCGCCCACGACCTGCGGCTGCCGCTCGTACGGCTTGTCGACGGCACCGGCGGCGGCGGCTCGGTCAAGACGCTCGAGCAGATGGGCTTCTCGTACGTGCCACCGCTGCCGGGCTTCGACCTCGTGGTGGAGAACCTCTCGAGCGTCCCGGTGGTTGCCGCGGCGCTGGGCCCGGTCGCCGGGCTCGGCGCGGCGCGCGTGGTGTGCTCGCACTTCTCGGTGATCGTCGAGGGGAGCGCCCAGCTCTTCGTGGCCGGACCGCCGGTGGTGGCGATGGCGGGTCTCGGCGAGACGCCCGACAAGGAGGAGCTGGGCGGGGCGAGGCTGCAGGCGCGCGCCGGCGCCGTTGACAACGTGGCCGCCGACGAGGACGACGCGCTCGACCAGCTGAGGCGCTTCCTCTCGTACCTGCCCTCGAACGTGTGGGAGGCGCCGCCGGCCGCGGCCGCGTCCGATCCGGCCGACCGGCGCGAGCAGGAGCTGCTGTCGATCGTGCCGCGCGACGCGCGCCGCACCTACAAGATGAGGCGCATCCTTGAGGCTGTGCTGGACCGCGGCTCGCTGTTCGAGCTCGGCGCCGCGTTCGGCCGGCCTACGATCACCGCCCTGGCGCGCCTCGGCGGGCGGCCGGTCGGCGTGCTGGCCTCGGACCCCGAGCACTACGGCGGCGGCGTGACCGCGGAGGCCGCCGAGAAGACCGCGCGCTTCGTGGACACGTGCGACCAGTTTCGCCTCCCGGTCGTGAACTTCGTGGACGTCCCGGGCTTCGTGATCGGAACCGGCGCGGAGCGGGCGGGCACCATCCGGCGCGGGGCGCGGGGGCTGTTCTCGGTCGTGCAGGCGAGCGTTCCGTGGGTGTCGATCCTGGTGCGCAAGGTGTACGGCGTCGCCGGCGCCGGCCACGGCGACGGGTCCCGTCTCAACCTCCGCTTCGCCTGGCCCTCGGGCAACTGGGGCTCGCTCCCGATGGCCGGCGGGCTCGAGGCGGCCTACCGCCGCGAGCTCGAGGCGGCCGAGGACCCGGCGGCGCTACGCGCCGAGATCGCCGCCCGCCTGGAAGCGGTGACCTCCCCGTTCCGAACGGCCGAGCGCTTCAGCGTCGAGGAGATCATCGACCCGCGCGACACCCGCCCGATCCTGTGCGACTGGGCGGAGCGGGCCCACGAGCTGGTACGCCACGAGCTGCACGAGGGGCCGCGGCGGCGCGGGCCGCGGCCGTAGGCTGGCGAACGACGGGCAATGAGGGGTGGGTCCATACCGCGCCTCTCAACCTGGTCCGATTCCGTCCTATATATGGACGCTTTCGGACCAGGTCCCTGTGATATAGTTGCGCGCGCAATGAATCTCGACGGCATCCACCACATCACGGCGATCACCGGCGACGCCCAGCGCAATGTCGACTTCTACGCCCGAGTGCTCGGGCTGCGGCTGGTCAAGAAGTCGGTCAACCAGGACGACCCCACCGTCTACCACCTCTTCTACGGCGACGAGCACGCCCACCCCGGGCTCGACCTCACCTTCTTCGAGTACCCCGGTGCCGCCCCCGGCCGCGCCGGCGACGGCATGATCTACCGCGTCGTCTGGCGGGTGGCCGGCGAGGGTGCGCTCGACTTCTGGGCCGAGCGTCTGGCGGGCGAGGGCGTGGAGACCGATCGGGAGCCGGGTCATCTTCGCTTCCGTGATCCCGAGGGGCTCGAGCACGAGCTCCTGGTCGCCGACGTGAGCGACGAGCCGCTCGTCGCCGAGCACCCCGAGGTGCCCGCCGAGCACGCCCTCCAGGGCTTCCACGCCGTTCGCGCCTACGTGTCCGATCCCGAGCGCAGCCGCGGCCTGCTCGAGACCCTTGGCTTCGCCGAGAAGGATGGGGCCTGGGAGGCCCGCGGCCCCCGCCGCGGCGGCCTCTACGTCCAGGACGCCCCGCCGGACGCACCCGGCATCCCCGGCGCCGGCACCGTGCACCACGTGGCCTGGGCCTCCGAGGACGAGGACCACGAGGCGTGGGGCGAGCGTGCCCGTCAGGGCGGAGCACGGCCCACGCCGGTCATCGACCGCCACTACTTCCGCTCGATCTACTTCCGCGAGCCGAGCGGCGTGCTGTTCGAGGTGGCCACCCGGTCGCCGGGCTTCACGGTCGACGAGCCGCTCGAGCACCTCGGCGAGAAGCTCTCGATCCCGCCCTTCCTCGAGCACCGCAGGGCGGACATCGAGGCCACCGTGCGGCCCCTCGAGAACCCGCGCGTGGCCGCCCGCCGCTAGTTCCCTCGCTGGTTCCCACGTTACGCGCGCGTGCGCGGCGGGTAACTCCCCTCCGTCCACTGTGCAGGGGGTTTCTGGAGCATGCGCGTTCTCGCGGTTCTGATCGTCGCCGTCCTCGTGGCGGCGCTACCGGCCGGCTCGGTCGCGGCCGACAAGAGCAGCCCGAACATGACGCTGGTCAAGAACCTGCCGTACGAGGCGCGGAACGGCACGACCCCGAACTTCGGCACGGACATCGAGTTCGCCAACATCGCGGGGCGCAAGTACGCGCTCGCGGGCTCGTACATGAACGGCATGCAGATCGTGGACATCACGAGTCCACGGGCGGCGCAGATCGCGGCCGTCTACGACTGCGGAGTGACCCAGGGCGACGTCCAGGTGTTCCGCCAGGCAGACAAGCCCGGCCGCGTGTTCGCCGGCTACACCTCCGACACGGAGGGCGACGGCACCTCCACCTGCTACCGCGAGGCCGAGGCGCTCGGCTTCAACGTGAAGAAGCCGGACGGCACCGGGAAGAACGGCACGTTCATCGTCGAGCTGACCAACCCGACGGCACCCAAGACGGTCTCGTTCGTGGAGGTCGCGCAGGGCTCCCACAACCACACGATCCACCCGAGCGGCCGCTACCTCTACAACTCGAACTCGGACCTGATCAACTCGTTCCTGCCGGCCATCGAGGTGTTCGACATCTCGAACTTCGCCGCGCCGGTCAAGGTCACCGAGCTCGACCTGCCCACCCGACCCGGGCTCGGCACCGAGTCGCACGACATCACCTTCTCGTCCGACGGCAACCGGGCCTACTCGGCCGCGCTGTCGCAGGGAGTGATCATCGACACCTCCCAGGCGCGCGCGCCGAAGATCGTCTCGAGCTGGCTCGACCCCGCCATCAACGTCTGGCACCAGTCGGACCCCGTGACGATCGGCGGGCGCAAGTTCGTGCTCGTGGAGGACGAGTTCGCGGGCGCCGCGGGCGGACCGGTCTGCCCGAGCGGCGGCTTCCACGTCTACGAGGTCACCGGTGAGATGGAGAAGGCCCCGCAGAAGGTCGGCTACTGGAACATCGACGACGTCGGCCTGACCAACAACCTCGCGGGCACCTGCACCGCCCACGTGTTCGACATCCACCAGCGCGAGCAGGTCCTGACCGTGGCCTACTACAACGGCGGCGTGCGCGTGGTCGACCTGTCCGGGCTCGCCACCGGCGAGGGCATGAGGCAGATCGGCATGTACCAGACGGAGAATGCCGACTCATGGTCCGCAAAGACGCCCAGCGTGGACGCGAACGGCTCCTTCTGGCTGTTCGGCAACGACATGGCGCGCGGCCTCGACGTCTACCGCTTCGACGGCACGAAGCCGGAGTCGGCGAGCGGCGGCACGTGGCTGGGCGCCCAGGCGGCGCTCTCACTGCCGGCGGCGCCGCGCACCGGCACCAACTACGTCTGCCTGATCCAGAGCTGACCGGGGGCGAAGCGCCGCTGGTCCTCGAGGGCGGCCCGATCCGGACGCTCGACGCCGCGGCGCCCCTGATGCCGCGGCTCGTCGTCTCGGGCGGCCGCATCGGCAACGCGCCGCCGCCCGGCGCGCGCAGGATCGACCTGGCCGGGCGCTGCGTGCTGCCCGGGCTGAACGACGCCCACGTCCACTTCCCGACCTGGTCGCTCGGCCTGCGCCAGGTGCGGCTCGAGGACGTCCCCTCGCGCTCGGAGGCCGTGGCGCTTGTGGCCGAGGCGCTGCCGGCCGTGCCGCCCGGGGGCTGGCTGCGGGGGCTCGGCTGGCGCGACGCCGGCTGGACCGAGCCGCCGGCGCGAGGCGCGCTCGACGCCGTGGCGCCAGACGTGCCGGTCGCGCTGATGTCGCGGGACTACCACTCGCTGTGGCTCAACTCGGCCGCGCTGGCGCGGGCCGGCGGCGACCTCGAAGCCCCTGGCGGGGTGGTCGAGCGCGACGAGCAGGGCGAGCCGACCGGGGTGCTGCGCGAGAACGCGGCGTGGCGCTTCCGCGACCGGCACGTGCTCCCCTCGCTCGACGAGATGGTGGAGGCGAGCCGGGAGGGCCTGCGCGTGGCTGCCTCGCGTGGCGTGACCGCCATCCACGACAAGGACGGCTGGCTCGGGTCGCTCGAGGTCTTCCAGAGGCTGCATGAGCGGGACGAGCTGACGCTCAGGGTCTGGCAGTCGCTGCCGGCCGAGCGCCTCCCCCACCTGCGCGCGCTCGGGCTGCGCTCGGGCTTCGGCGACGACATGCTCCGCGTGGGCTATCTCAAGCTGTTCATGGACGGCACGCTGGGCTCGGCCACCGCCCGCCTGCTCGACGGCTCCGGCGTCGAGATCACGACGCGCGAGCAGCTCGAGGAGGTGGTACGAGAAGCCGCCGCCGCGGGCTGGCCGGTTGCCGTCCACGCGATCGGCGACGCGGCCAACCGGGCGGCGCTCGACGCCTTCGAGGCCGCGGCCGGCGCCTGGCGCCCGCTCGGCCTGCGCCAGCGGATCGAGCATGCCCAGCTCCTGGACGATGCGGAGCTGCCCCGCTTCGAGGAGACCGGCGTGACCGCCTCCGTCCAGTTCAGCCATGCCCCCTCCGACCGCGACCTGGCCGACCGCCTCTGGGAGGGGCACCGCGGCGCGTACGCCTACGGGGCGCTGATCGAGCGCGGGGCGCGGCTCGCCAACGGGTCCGACGCTCCGGTGGAGGAGCTCGACCCGCTGCGCGGGATCGCGGCCGGGGTGCTGCGCACGCTCGACGAGCGGCCCGCCTGGCGCCCCGAGCATGCCGTGACGGTCGAGCAGGCACTGCGGGCCACCTGCGTCGAGCCCGCCTGGCTCGCGCGCGACGAGCACAGGCGAGGAAGGCTCGTGCCCGGAATGCTGGCCGACCTGGTGGTGCTCGACCGCGACCCGGTGAGCTGCCCGCCCCACGAGCTGCGTGACATCCGTGTACTCGCCACCATGGTCGGCGGGTCCTTCACACATGTGTCGGACGACCCCTTTTTGGGCATATGCGATGAGTCATGATGCGGGAGTCATGGCTGCCGGCCGCGCCGGAGAGCGCGCCGATCGCTCGCGCGATGGTGCGCGATGCGGCCGTCGAGCAGGGGCTCGACGGCGATTGCGCGTGGGACCTCATGCTCGCCACGACCGAGGCGGTGGCGAACGCGATCAACCACGGCAAGCCGTGCAAGGACGGCGGGCACGGCATCCACGTCCGGGTTCAGCCCTGGGAGGGCGGCGACGGGCTATGCGTCGAGGTGTCCGACTGCGGCACGTTCGAGGCGAGCGCCGAGCCGGCGGACCACGACGCGACGCACGGCCGCGGCATTCCGATCATCACCGCGGTGGTGGACCACTTCGAGCTCCTGCCTGAGGGCCCGCTGACACGCGTGCGCTTCGCCAAGCGCAGCGCTATGGCGGCCTAGTGTCCTAGGCGCGAGCGAGCTCGAACCAGACGCGGGTGCGCTCGCCGCGCTCGACGCCCCAGCGCTTGGCGATCCGCTCCACGAGCACGAGGCCCCAGCCGCCCGGCTCGTCCAGGTCGCGCGTCCGGCCGGTCGGCGCGAAGCCGGGGCCAGGATCGCTCACCTCGGCGCGCACCCCCGTCGCGGTGCTGCGCAGCCGGATCTCGATCAAGTCCTCCTCGCCCGCCTGGCCGTGCAGCACGCTGTTGTTCACGAGCTCGCAGGTCAGGAGCAGCAGGTTCCGCTCGATCTCCTCGGGCAGCCAGGCCGCGGCGCTCTGAAGCCACGTCCGGGCGCGCTCCGGCGCGCGGGGTCCGCCCGCGATGGTCAACCGCAGCGCCGGGCCGTGGCCACCGATGGGCGGGGTCAAGCTCGGCGCTTGGCGAGTGCTGGTGGCCATTGGGAACGGGCGGAGATTCCCCAGGGAGGGGGCCTGGGTCGGGTCCTCACGACCGGGCTCGGCGCGCAGTACGACGTGAGTGAGGCGTGTCCTTCACACCTGGACGGATGACCGATGCCAGGATGGGGGTCATGAACATCGACGCCATTGCAGGATCGGTTTTGACTCCCGCCGACGACGGCTACGACGAAGCCCGTCAGGCCTGGAACCTCGCCGTGGACCAGCGCCCCGCCGCGGTCGCCCACGCGAACGGCGCCGGCGACGTGGCGGCGGCGGTCCGCCTGGCCGCCGAGCGCGGCATGCGCGTGGCGGTGCAGGGCACGGGTCACGGCGCCGCCGCCATGGACGGCCTGGACGACACGCTGCTCCTCAAGACCGCGCGCATGACAGGGCTCGAGCTGGATCCGCAGGCGCGGCGCGCCAGGGTGGAGGCCGGCGTGCTGTGGGCCGACGTCGCCGCCGCGGCCGGCGAGCACGGCCTGGTGGCCCTGCACGGCTCCTCGCCCGACGTGGGCGTGGTCGGATACACGCTCGGGGGCGGCATCGGGTGGCTTTCGCGCAAGCACGGGCTCGCATCGGATCGCATGCTCGCCGCGGAGGTCGTAACCGCCGACGGCGAGCAGCTGCGGGTGAGCCGAGACGAGCACGCCGACCTGTTCTGGGCGCTCCGGGGCGGAGGCGGCGCCTTTGCCGCGGTCACTGCCCTCGAGTTCGAACTGCTTCCCCTCACGGAGGTCTACGCGGGCTGGCTCGTTTGGGAGGCGGCCGCCGGCGGCGAGGTCGTGCACGCGTTCCGGGAGTGGGCGCGGAGCGCGCCCCGCGAGGTGACCACCTCGCTCCGGTTCCTGCACCTGCCGCCGTTCCCGGACGTGCCCGAGCCGCTCCGCGACCGTCCGGTGATCGCGTTCGACGGCGCCTGCCTGGGCTCCGAGGCCGACGGCGCGGAACTGCTCCGGCCGCTGCGGGAGGCGACTCCGCTGGTCATGGACACCTTCGCCGTCATGCCCGCCACGGGCCTGGTGCGCCTCCACGGCGACCCCGAGCAGCCGGTGCCGGGCATCGGGGACGGCTTCCAGGTCGGCGAGCTCACCGCCGAAGCGGCGGACGCGTTCGTAGAGGTGGGAGGCCCGGGTTCCGGCAGCCCGCTGCTGATGCTCGAGCTACGCCAGCTCGGCGGCGCCCTGGCCGAGGCGTCCGAGGACGCCGGAGCGCTCTCCTCGCTCGACGGCGAGTACTCCCTCTACGGCGTGGGCATGGTCATGGGCCCGGACGCGGCGGAGGCGATCCACGCCCACCTGCTGCGGGTTCGCAGCGCGCTGGCGCCGTGGGGCGGGCGCAGCTACCTCAACTTCGCGGACCAGCCCGGCGAGACCGCGGAGTGCTTCGACGAGGCCACCTACGCTCGGCTCCGGGAGGTCAAGGCCACGTACGACGGCGGCGACCTGTTCCGCTCGAACCACCCGGTGGAGCCGGCCTTGCACTCCGCGGCGAGTTGAGGCAAGGTGGAGGGTGAACGACTGGTCCCGTTCACTTGTTCAAACGCTTCCGCAATCGCCGCCGGGCGACGCTCGCGGACTGCACCGCATGCGGCGCCAACTTCGTCCACCCCGTCGAGTGGAGCCCGCTCGACGGGGAGAACTGGTGGATGCTGCTGCGCTGCGGCGCCTGCGGGGCGAGCCGCGAGGAGACGGTCCCCGACGCCGAGGCTGAGCGCTACGACCGCGAGCTCGACCGCGCCGAGCACCGAATGCGGCGCGCCGCGGAGGCGCTGAGCCAGGAGCGGCTCGCCGAGCAGGCTGAGTCGTTCGCCACCGCGCTCGAGCTCGACCTCATCGGGGCCGAGGACTTCGCGCGGCCGCCGGGCGCAACCTGAGCGGAGCGGTCGCAGGCTCGGACACCCAGATCGGCAGGAGGCGCGCGCTCGCCATGAGGCGCGCCGCGAACAGCCCGATCTCGTAGCCGAGCACCGCCCCCGCGACCACGTCGAGCGGGAAGTGGGCGCCGAAAGTCACGCGAGTGAGCGCGATCAGCAAGGTGTACGCGATCAACGGCTTGCGGAGGGCGGGCACGGCGGCCGCCGCGGCCGCGGCCATCGCGGTCGTCACGATGAGGTGCCCCGAGGGGTACGAGGCCAGGTGCGCCCAGCTCCGGTCGTGCGAGAGCTGCACCTGGGAACCCAGCACCTCCTCCGGGCGGGCGCGCTCGACGAACAGCTTCACCAGCTCGATCGCCGCGCCGGCCACGTACGCTGCCAGCACCACGCCCAGCACGGCGCCGATCACGTAGCGGGGCCGCCTCAGGAAGACCGCGGCTGCGACGAACGTGAGCGCGGTGAGGATGACGTAGTTGCGGGCGTGCGGGTCCAGCGCGTCGTAGAGCCAGTTGGGCCCGTCGCCGAGCCCGTTCAGGGCCAGGAAGAGCTGGTTGTCGAGCGGCTGGAAGAGCGGCATGGCGAGGCCCAGGGCTATGCCGGCGAGCACCAGGGCGCCGAGGCGAGGGGTCCAGTCGCGGAGGACCGCGAGGGCCTCGGCCGCGGTGCCGGCGCTCTCCCGCCGCGTCCCGCGCGCGAGCGCGCGGCCCACGCGCAGCGTGTCGCGCACCGGGCGGTAGTGGCTCGGCTCGCCGTCGTAGATCGTCGGGATCTCCACCGACGCCACCCGGCGGCCGGCCTTGAGGAGCGAGCGGAGGTGCCGGCTCTCGGCCTCGTAGCCGCCCTGGGGCAGGGGCTGCTCGCGCAGCGCGGACGTGCGGAACAGGCGCATGCCGTTCTGGGTGTCCGGCACCCAGGTACGAGTGGCGGCAAGCAGGGTCACGCTCGCCAGGCGGTTCCCGAGGCGTCGGACCTTCGGCATCGTCCGGCGGTCGCGCCGGTCGCCGACCACCACATCCGCGTCCCGGGCGGCCTGGAGGAAGGCGGGGATGCGCTCCGGGTCGTGCTGGCCGTCCGAGTCCAGGACCACGACGGCCTCCGGTGGCCTCTCCTCGCCCAGCAGCGCGGCCGCGCCGGCCGCCACCGCGCTGCCCTTGCCGCCGTTCGCTCCCAGCTCGAAGATCCGGACGCGGTCGTCGCCCCGGAGCGCCTCGAGCGGGGCCGCGATCTCGGGCGGAGCGCCGTCGTTCACGATGACGACCTCGTCGACGTGGCGCAGGGTGGCGCGCACGACATCGACCGCCTTCTCGGAGGCGAACACGGGGATCACTGCAGCCACGGTGGCAGGGCGTGCACGCACGGTCTCGCTTCGGGTAGTGGAGCGCACGCGCTCGGCCAGCGCAAGTGGCGCCAGGGCGACGATCGCGGCGGCGCCCAGCCAGAGGACCGACGCGTAGGTGCCGCTCAGCTCCACCGCCAGGCCGGCCAGCGGAAGGGCCGCGCCGGCAGCCACCGCGCGGCCGGCGAAGAAGAGGCCGCTGTAGCGCCCGGCCTCGCCCTCGGGGACGAAGCGCGCGAAGTACGGGAAGCCGAGCGCGGTCACGAGGCCGGCGCCGAGCGCCGCCACCGCGAAGCCGGGCGCGGCCGCGGCGAGGCTGCCAGCCGGGGCCGCCGCCAGGAGCCCCGCACCGAGCAGCCCCGCCCCGGCCACGAGTAGCGGCTGTACGCGGTGGGGCTTGGCGCGTCCCGCCGCCACCATGCCGATCGCCGTGAGGAGGCCGAAGCCGAGCGGCAGCGCGCCGGCGATGCCCACGCCCAGATCGAGGGTGTGCTCTGCGTAGAGGACGAAGAAAGACGGCAGCGCGGCGTACGCGAAGACCCAGAGCACCTGGGCGACGAGGATCTCGCGCGCGCCCGGGCGGCGGAGCGCCTCGCGAAGGAGCTCGCGGGTGGGGGTGCGCGGGGCCGCGTCGGGGGCGCGAGTCGCGTCCGCCTCTGTGGCGCGCTCGCCGAGCGCCAGGCGGCGGCTCACGATCATCGTCGGCACCACGGTCACCGCCAGCACGATTACGGCCAGACCGAAGGCAGCCGCCGGAGCGGGCTCGATCAGCGCGCCGCCGATGGCGACGGCCACGACCGCGCCGATCAGCCCGGCGATCTCCTGCGCGCTGGTCGCAGCGGGCCGGCGCGCATCCTCCACGTCCTCGGCCACGATGGCCCGGTGCGCGGTGGTGAGCGCGTTGAGGCCGGTGTAGACGAGCGCGGCGGACAGTCCGAGCGCGATGTAGGAGGTCGCGTTGCCCAGTCCCACGGCGGCGAGCCCACCCGCGGTGAGCGCCGCGCCGCCGGCGATGAAGGGCAGCCGGCGCCCGCGCCGGTCCGACCAGACGCCGACCGCGATCGGCACCGCGAACCCGGTCAGGGCGTTCACGGTCATGACCGCGCCGATCAGGGTGGGTGCGTCGTTTATCCGCTCCAGCAGCACCGGGAGGTACGTGGTGACGAGGGCGCGTCCCGCCCCGGCGCCCACGGCAGCCAGCGAGAACGCGAAGAGGAGGGCGGGACCGCCCAGCCGCACGCCAGGCGACGCTTGCGCGTCGCCGCGCGCGGCTGGACTGACCCGCCGGACGGCGAGGCGCGAGCGGGAGGGTCTCCGGGTGAGCGTCACGGCGTTCACGCCGTCGCTCCCGGGATCAATCCGCGCGCACCCGGCCGAGCCGGGTGCATGCGGCTGGGGGAGGCCACGCGCAGGCGTGCGGGCTCCACGCTCACGGTCGCCGTCGTGACGCCGAGGGGGACGGCGTCGGCAACCAACGGAAGTTCTTCTGTCAGGCGGGCGCGGGTGGCGGAGATCCGCCGCACGCCGCGCCGGCCGATGTGCCGGCCGCGGCGCGCCGCCGCCAGCAGGCGCAGCAGCCGGCCGCGGCCGCGCGCCTCTATCAGGATCGCCTCGAGCCGCCCGTCGGCCGGGTCGGCGCCCGGGTCGACCTCGAACCCGAACCCGAAGTAGGGCAGGTTCGAGAGGAAGAGCTGGGCGGCGCGATCCGAGCGCAAGCGCCCGCCGACTGTCGAGTTCGTCGGCCTCTGCCCGACAAGGTCGACACTCGCCGTGTAGGGGCGGTAGCGGCGCAGAGCGCGCAGCAGCGCGCGCACGCCCTGCTTCAGGTCGGCCGAGTTGTCGGCCCGGTAGTCCGCCCGCGCCTCGGCCTGGAAGCCGGCGCTCACCGCCTCCACGGCGTAGACGAAGCGGTCGGGCGTGGCCACGCGGAGCGCGTCGAGCGGCATGGCCTCGGCATTCGCCGCCAACGCCAGCGCGCCGGCTCGGCTCGAGGGGATTCCAAGCGACCGCGCGATGTTGTTGGCGCGGCCCGTGGGGACGAGCGCCAGCTCGGGCAGCCGCTTGAGCGGCGCGTTCGCCGCCGCATGGACGGTGCCGTCGCCGCCCACGAGGACCACGCGGCCCTCGATCGCCGCCACGGAGCGCAGCACGGACCAGAGCTGCTCCTCGCTACGCGTTACCACGGCTTCGGCCCGGGTACCGAGTTCCTCGAGCATCGCGACCAGGTCGTCTGCGGTTCTCTCAGGCTCCTCCAAGCCACTGGAGTTACCGTTGACGGCTAGAACCAGCAGGCCGGCCTTGCTAGCTTGCTCGAGGTCCAGGGGATGGCCACGCTCGTCAACGTCGACCACCAGCTCGTCGAAGCTACCCGCGCGCTCGAGCACCCGATGCTCACCGCGGTCTTCGTCGCGCTGTCCGCTTGGTGGGTGAAGGGTCCGCTGCTCGTCGGCCTCGGCCTGTGGTCCGACCTGTGGCGCCGCCGCCTGCCGCTCGCTTTCGCGGCCGCCGCCGCCGCCACCGGCATCGCCTCGCTCGTCGTCCACCTCCTGAAGGAGGCCTTCGACCGCGAGCGCCCGCCCGTGGCGGATCCCGACCTCGGCTCGCTCGTTGCGATCCCGGGCAATCCGTCCTTCCCGTCGGGCCACAGCGCCACTGCCTTCGCCGCCGCCACCGCGGTGGCCATCCTCTGCCCGCGCATGCGTCCCTGGGCGCTGGCGATCGCGGCGGCCGTGGCCCTGTCGCGCGTCTACCTGCGGGTGCACTTCCCGTTCGACGTGCTCGTCGGATCCGTGCTCGGTGCCGGCCTCGGGGCTCTCTGCGCGCTCGCCGTGCTCCGCCTGGTCCGTCCGGCCGCGCCCGCGGCTCCGGCCTGAGCGCATCCGCGCGACCACGACGAAGCCGGCGGCGGCCGCCAGCGCGGCGGCAGCGCCGATGCGCGCGGCGGTCTCGCCCGACTCGGCGAACGACTCCGAGAATCCGTATCCGACCAGCGTGAAGGTGGTGGCCCACAGCAGGGCGCCGGCCGCGCTCCAGACGATGAAGCGCCGCAGCGCGAGGCCCGAGGCGCCGGCCACGAACGGCGAGACGGCGCGCACCAGGCCGGTGAAGCGCCCGAGCAGCACGGCCTTGCCGCCGTGCCGGTCGTAGAAGCGGTCCACGCGCGCGAGCCGGTCGGGCGTCAGCTGGAAGCGCGGGCCGTGGCGCTCCAGGAACGGACGGCCGAGCCGGCGACCGAAGAGGAAGCTGACCATGTCGCCGGCGGCGGCTGCGACCCAGACGAGACCGATGAGCGGCAGGAGATCGACGCCGCCTCGCTCGGCGACCACGCCTCCCACGACCACGGCGGTCTCGCCGGGCGCGAGCAGTCCGACGAAGGCGCCCGTCTCGAGAAGCGCGAAGCCGGCGACGGCCGGGTACGCCCATGCTCCGAGCGTGCGCGAGGCGTCCTCGAGCGGTCCGTCCACGTCGGGAAGCGGCACCACGCCGACGGCCACGAGCAGCGCCGCCGCCGCCGCGAGCACCCCGGCGGCCAGGAGGGCGGGCCGGTTGAGGCGCTGGCTTCGGTGGGCGGCGGCGGCGGCTTCCATTGTTCGCTATTTATCGAACCTTTACGAACTGAAGCTTACGATACGTAAGTACTCGTGTCCAGTGTGTGGGCAGCGTCACACGGCAGCGCCGCCGCCACGATGGGGTGTGCTCCCCTCTGTCGGTTCGGTTAACCGGCCGCTACGCCAGTCCGGGCGTTAGAGTGCCGCCGGTTCACACCCCCAAAGGAGACCAATGAAAGTCATAGGTGCGGGCCTGCCCAGGACGGCCACCACGACCCAGCTGATCGCGCTCGAGATGCTCGGCTTCCCCTGCTACCACATGAGGGACATGATGTCCGACCTCGCGACGAGCGTCCCGCAGTGGCGCAAGGCGCTCGAGGGCGATGGCGACTGGGACGAGATCTTCGACGGCAAGGAGTCGATCGTCGACTGGCCCGGCGGATACCACTGGCGCGAGCTGATGGACGTCTACCCCGAGGCCAAGGTGCTGCTGAGCGTGCGCGACCCCGAGAGCTGGGTCAAGAGCATGCACGACACGATCGCCGCGATCTGGTTCGGCGACAACCTCATGCACCACCTCGCCATGGCGCAGTACCACGTCGACCCGCTCTACGCCGGCTGGCTCGACGTCCTCAATGACATGTGGAAGAAGGCGGACATCATGGTCGCCAGCAAGGGCGACGCTCAGGAGATGGCCGCCAGCATGCAGCGCTGGAACCAGGAGGTCATCGACACGGTCCCCTCCGAGCGGCTGCTGGTGTGGTGGCCGACCGACGGCTGGGAGCCGCTCTGCGAGTTTCTCGAGGTGCCGGTTCCCGACGGGCCGGTCCCGAACGTCAACGACACCGAGAACTTCCAGAAGAACCTGATCATGGGTCCGGCCATCAACGCGATCAACGCCTGGTGGGAGGAGAACAAGGCGCTGGAGAAGCAGCCCGGCCACCTGGACTCCGAGGACGCGGCGGCGAAGCGCGGGCCGGCCGCCGCTTCGGCCTAGCGCCGGCGTAGAACCGCGACGGGGCGCCGGGCGGAACGTCCGACCGGCGCCCCCGTTCGTATAAGCATGGGATGAGGATCGCCATCATCGGGGCCGGCATCGCCGGCCTTACCTGCGCGCATCTCCTGCACCCGAGGCACGAGATCACCCTGTTCGAGGCCGCCGAGCGGCCCGGCGGGCACACCTGGACGTTCGAGGTGGAGACCGAGCGCGAGCTCCACCACGTCGACACCGGCTTCATCGTCTACAACGACCGCAACTACCCGGGCTTCGAGCGCCTGCTGGAGCGTCTCGGCGTGACCACGCAGCCCTCCGTCATGAGCTTCTCGGTCAGCGACGGCCGCGGCGAGTTCGAGTACAACGGCGCCTCCCCGAACGGCCTCTTCGCGCGCCGCTCGAGCCTGCTGCGGCCCTCGTTCCACCGCATGGTGCGAGACCTGCTGCGCTTCAACCGGGAGGCCCCGGCGCTGATCGGACTGAACGGCTCCGGCCCCACCCTGCTCGACTTCCTCGACGAGGGCGGCTACTCGCGCGAGTTCGTGGAGCGGCTGATCATGCCGCAGGCGTCGGCGGTGTGGTCCACCGACCCACGCGACCTGCGCAGCTTCCCGGCCAGCCTGCTGGCCGAGTTCTTCGACAACCACGGCATGTTCGGCTTCACCGGCCGGCCCAACTGGCGTGCGGTCGCGGGCGGGTCCTCCCGCTACGTCGAGCGGCTCACGGCGCCGATGCGCGACCGGCTCCGGCTCTCGACGCGGGTGGCGCGGATCGAGCGCTTCCGCGAGCGCGTTGAGGTGACCCCCGAGCGCGGCGGGCCGGAGACGTTCGACGAGGTGGTGATCGCGGCGCACTCGGACCAGGCCCTCGAGATGCTCGCCGACCCCAGCGCGGCGGAGGCCGAGGTGCTCGGCGCGATCCCGTATCAGCCCAACGACGTGGTCCTCCATACCGACTCCTCGCTCCTCCCCCGCCGCCGCCGGGCCCGCGCGAGCTGGAACTTCCACCTCCAGGACGAGCCCGCCGGGCGGACCACTGTCACGTACCACATGAACCGCCTGCAGTCGCTCGCCGCGGAACGCGACTACTGCGTAACGCTGAACCGGACCGAGGCGATCCACCCGGAGCGCGTGATCGGCGCACGCGAGTTCTCGCATCCGGTCTTCACCCATGCCGCCCTGGCCGCCCAGCGCCGCTGGGACGAGATCAGCGGCGTGCGCCGGACCCACTATTGCGGCGCATACTGGGGCTTCGGCTTCCACGAGGACGGCGTGCAGAGCGGGTTGCGGGTGTGCCGGCATTTCGGGGCGTCGCTGTGAGCGCCGAGCTGTACGAGGGGTGGGTGCGGCACCGCCGCTTCGGGGACGTGGCGCGCTCGTTCCGGCACCGGCTCTACATGACGCTCAGCGACGGGCGCGAGGACGGCCTCCGCACGCTCGAGATGCCGCCCGCGCTGGGGGTGGGCTTCAACCCGGTGCGCTTCCACTTCCGGATGGAGGGCGACGAGGTTGCCTGGCTGGCGGCCGAGGTCACGAACACCCCCTGGGGGGAGCGCCGCACCTACGAGTTCGCCGGGCGCGCCGGCCGGGCCGGGAAGGACATGCACGTCTCCCCCTTCCTGGCGATGGACCACGAGTACGTCTGCCACGCGAGCGCTCCGGGGGACCACCTGACCGTGCACATCGAGAACCGCCGCGAGGGCGAGCGCGTGTTCGACGCCACCCTCTCGCTCGAGCGGCGCCCAGCCTCCGACCTCCGGCGTCTGCGACTGCGTTACCCGGCCCAGAGCGTACGGGTGCTGGCCCTGATCTACGCGCATGCCGCGCTCCTCGCGCTGCGCCGCGCCCCCTATTACCAACATCCCTAAAGGCGCTTATGCTGGCGCGGAATGACCGAGGCCCGGGTCAGGACTCTCGTCGAGCGCGATGCGGAGTGCACGTCGCTCGACGCCCTCATCGCCGAAGCGGGTGAGGGCGCCGGACGTCTCGTGCTGATCGAGGGGCCGGCGGGAGTGGGCAAGAGCCGCCTCCTGTCCGAGGCCCGCGAGCGCGCCGCCGACTCGATGAACGTCCTCACCGCCCGCGCCAGCGAGCTGGAACGCGAATTCCCGTACGGCGTGGTCCGCCAGCTCTTCGAGGGGCTGATCGCCGAGGACAAGCGGCGCAAGCGCATCTTCTCGGGCGCTGCGGCGCCGGCGCAGTCGGTCTTCGGCTCGCTGCCCGAGCCGAGCTCGAACGGGGACACCGGCGGAGCATCGTTCGCCACCCTCCACGGGCTGTTCTGGCTCACGCTCAACCTCGCCGAGGAGCGCCCCCTGCTGCTTGCGATCGACGATCTGCAGTGGTGCGACCGCCCCTCGCTCCGCTTCGTGGCCTACCTGACCCGGCGGCTCGAGGGCCTTCCGGTGCTGGTGCCCACCACGCTGCGCACCACCGATCCCGGCACGGACCCGGTCCTGCTGGGCGAGATCGCCCACGACGCGATGACCGTGCCGCTCCGGCCCGGGCCGCTCAGCGGCGCCGGCGTGTGCGAGCTCGTGCACGCCGACCTCGGTGAGGACGCCGACGACAGCTTCTGCCGGGCCTGCCACGAATCCACCGGCGGCAACCCGCTCCTGCTGCGGCAGCTGATCCGCGCGATCGAGGCCGACGGGGTCCGGCCGACCGCCGAGAACGCCGCGACGGTGAGGAACATCGGGCCGCGCGCGGTGTCGCGCACGGTCTTGCTCCGCCTGGCGCGTCTGCCGGCCGAGACGCGCGCCGTGGCGCGCGCGGCGGCGGTGCTCGGCCAGAGCGCCGAGCTGCCCGCGGTGGCCGCGCTCGCCGGCGTGGGCGAGGCGCGGGTGGCGGAGGCGTTCGGCGAGCTCGCCCGCGTGGAGATCCTCCAACCGGAGCCGCCCGTCTCTTTCGTGCATCCGCTGGTGCGCGACGCTGTCTACCACGAGCTCCCCCCGGGCGAGCGGGAGCTGCAGCACGCGCGCGCGGCGGTCGTGCTCCAGGAGGCCGGCGCCCCCGCCGACGAGGTGGCGGCGCAGCTGCTGAACGCTCCCCGGCGCGGCGAGGCCTGGGTATCGGACCTCCTCCAGCGCGCGGGCGGCGCGGCGAAGCGGCGCGGCGCCGCCGAGAGCGCCGTGGCATACCTTCGGCGCGCGCTCGAGGAGCCCCCGCCGGACGAGCGCCGGCCCGAACTGCTTCTGGAGCTCGGGCTGGCCGAGACGCTGATCACCGCCCCCGACGCCATCGATCACCTGAGCGACGCCTACGCCACACTCGCGGACCCGGTCGCGCGTGCGCAGGCGGCGCACGAGCTGGGACGCCTGTGGCTCTTCACGGACACCCCCGAGCGCGGGTCCGAGGTCACGCGAGAAGCGGCGGGCGCGCTGCCCGCGGATGCCGGCGAGGCGCGCATGATGCTCGAGGCCATGCAGCACATGGCGGTCTTCTTCGGCGCCGGCGAGCTGGCGTCCTTGAGCGATCTGGAGGCTTACCGGGCCGGAGTGGAGGGCGGGGTCGGCGCGCGAATGCTCGAGGCCATGTCCGCCTACGCCTGGATGCTCCAGGCGGGGCCGGCCGATGCCTCGGCGCAGCTCGCGCTGCGCGCCCTGGCGGGCGGCGAGCTCTTGGAGCGCGACGACACCTTCCTGCTGGTGGCGGCCCAGGCGGTGCTCGTCAACTGCGACCGCGACGAGGCGATGACGCATTGGGATGCGGTTCGCGCGGCGGCTCATCGCAGGGGCTCGCTCTTCTCCGTCCTCGGGCTCCACCTCTGGCACGGGTGGACGCTGCTCGCGCGCGGCGACCTCGTGGAGGCCGAGGAGCTGATCAGGCAGGCCGTCGACGAGAACAAGGCCTGGGGAATCGTCGAGGGGCCCGGCGCAGCGTACGTGTTCGGCATCCTGGCGCAGGTGCTCGTCGAGCGCGGCGACCTGGCCGGCGCCGAGGCGGTCCTGGATCTCTCCCCGCCCGTGGCGGGAACCAGCGACGGGGGCAACCACGTGCGCCGCGCGCGGGTCGAGCTGGCCCTCGCCGGCGGCGGCACCCTGGACGCGCTGGAGGCGGCGGAGGACTACGCCCGCCACGGCGCCTATGTGCAGAACCCGGCCCACGCGCCGTGGCGCTCCCTCAAGGCGCTCGCGCTGGACCGCGCGGGCCGCACCGAGGAGGCCCTCGAGATCGCCGAGTCGGAGGTCGCTTCGGGCCGCCAGATCGGGGCGCCGCGGGCGCTCGGGCGTGCGCTGAGGGTGCTCGGCACCCTGCGGCGGGAGGCGGGGATCGACACGCTGCGCGAGGCGGTCGCGGTGCTGGACGGCTCACCCGCCAAGCTCGAGCACGCGAAGGCGCTGGCCGCCCTCGGCGCGGCGCTGCGTCGCGACCGCCGGCCGAGCGAATCGCGCGAGCCGCTGCGCCAGGCGCTCGAGCTGGCCACCGTGTGCGGCGCCGACCCAGTCGCCGAGCTGGCGCGGACCGAGCTGCACGCCTCGGGCGCGCGGCCGCGCACCGCGGCGCTGAGCGGCGTGGAGGCCCTGACGCCGAGCGAGTCCCGCGTGGCCGAGCTCGCCGCGGCGGGCGACTCGAACAAGGACATCGCGCAGACGCTCTACGTCACGCCCAAGACCGTCGAGGTGCACCTCTCGAACGCCTACCGCAAGCTCGGCATCCGTTCCCGCCGCGAGCTGCCGGCGGCGCTCGAGGCCGCCTGAGCGATGACGACGAGGCTCTTCGAGCGCGAACGTGAGCTGGGCCAGATCGACGCGCTGATCGAGGAGGCTGCGTCGCGGGGGCGCGTGGGCGTGATCGAGGGCCCGGCCGGGATCGGCAAGAGCCAGCTGCTGGCGGAGGCGCGCGAGCGGGCGTCAACCTCCATGGTCACGCTGTCCGCGCGCGCGAGCGAGCTGGAGCGGGAGTTCCCGTTCGGCGTGGTGCGCCAGCTGTTCGAGGGCGCGATCGCCACGCCGAAGGTGCGCGAGCGCGCGTTGACGGGCGCCGCCGAGCCCGCCGCGGTGGCGTTCGGGGCGCCCTCCGAGAACGGGGACGAGAGCGGCGGGGCCTCCTTCGCGGCCCTCCACGGGCTGTTCTGGCTCGCGCTCAACCTCGCCGAGGAGCAGCCCCTGCTGCTCGCCGTCGACGATCTCCAGTGGTGCGACCGCCCCTCGCTGCGCTTCGTCGCCTACCTGACCCGGCGGCTCGAGGGCGTACCGATCCTGGTGCTCTCGACCCAGCGGCGCCACGAGCCCGGCACCGACCCCGCGCTGATCGGCGAGATCGCTCACGACCCGCTCACGGTCACGGTGCGGCCACCGCCGCTCAGCCAGGCCGGCGTCACCGAGTTCGTACGCGCCCGGCTCGGCGCGGACGCCGACCCCGCCTTCTGCCGCGCCTGCCACGAGGCCACCGGCGGCAACCCGCTGCTGCTGCGGCAGCTCCTCGGCGCGGTGGAGGAGGACGGCGTGCAGCCGGTGGCGGCCAACGCCGGGATCGTGAGCGACATCGGGCCGCGCGCGGTGTCCCGCACCGTGCTGGTCCGGCTCGCCCGCCTGTCGCCGGACGCGAGGACGGTGGCGTCAGCGGTCGCGATCCTCGGGGAGAGCGCGCAGCTCCCCGCGGTGGCGTCGCTCGCAGGACTGGACGAGGAGCGGGTGGCCGAGGTCACCGGGGAGCTCGCGAGGGCCGAGATCCTGCGGAGCGATCTGCCGCTCGGCTTCGTCCACCCCCTCATCCGCGACGCCGTCTACGGCGAGATCCCGCCCGGGGAGCGCGAGCTCCACCACGCCCGGGCCGCGGAGATGCTGCGGGAGGCGGGCGCCCCGCACGAGCAGATCGCCACCCAGCTCCTCAACGCCCCGCGCGGGGGCGAGCCATGGGTGGCCGAGCTGCTCCGCGTTGTGGGCGGCACGGCCGTGAAGGGCGGAGCCGCCGAGAGCGCCGTGGCCTACCTGCGCCGCGCTCTCGAGGAGCCGCCCCCGCCCGACGATCGGCCCGAGCTCGTCCTGGAGCTCGGCTTGGCGCAGGCGCTCGTCAAGGCGAGCGACGCGGTCGAGCCGCTCCGCGAGGCGATGTCCACGCACCCGAGCCCGGAGCGGCGCGGCCGGGCCGCCCGCGAGCTGGCGCAGCTCATGATGTTCAGCCCCACGCCCGAGCTGGGCGCGGAGGTCGCGCGCGAGGCCGCCGCGGCGCTGCCGCCGGAGCTGGACGACCTGCGGAGGCAGCTCGAGGCGGTCGAGCACACTGCGGTCTCCTTCGGCGCCGGAAATGCCGACGAGCTGCGCGCTCACGAGCGCTACCGGACCGGGTTCGTCGAAGGGACCGGCCTCGGCACGCGCATGCTCCAGTCGATGACCGCGTGGATGTGGATGCGCGACGGCCGCCCGGCCGACGAGTGCGTAGCGCTGGCCCACGCCGCACTGGACGACGGCCAGCTGATCGAAGGCGACCACACCTTCACGGTCATGGGCGCGCAGCTCGCCCTCGTGATGGCCGACCGCGAGGACGCGATGGCGAGCTGGGAGAGGATCCAGGACTCCGCGCACCGGCGCGGCTCGCTGTTCTCCGCCCTCGGGTTCCATGGCTGGCACTCCTTCACGCTGCTGCGCCGCGGGGACCTGGAAGACGCCGAGCGGCACGCGCGCGAGTCGCTCGCGTCCCAGGCCGCCTGGATGGGTCTCGACCCACCGATCTCCCTGTATCCGTACTCCTGGCTGGCGCTCGTCCTGATCGAGCGCGGCGACCTGGCCGGCGCCGAGGACTTCCTCCGCCGGGCCGGCCCGCCGCAGGGCGAGGGCGACGGCGGCAACTTCGTGCGGCTCGCCTGGACCGAGCTCTTCCTGGTGCGCGGCGACGGCGAGCGGGCGCTCGAGGCGAGCGAGGAGTACCGGGTTCACGGCGGGAGGTTGCCCAACCCGGCCTGGGCGCCCTGGCGCTCGCTGAAGGCCCAGGCGCTCGACCGGCTCGAACGTGGCGAGGAGGGCATCCCGCTGGTGGATGAGGAGCTCGAGCTGGCGCGGCGCTTCGGCGCCCCCGACGCGATCGGCCGCGCGCTGCGCGTCAGGGGCACCCTGCGGCGGGCGGAGGGCATCGACGACCTCCGCGACGCCGTGGAGCTGCTGGAGGGGTCGACCGCGCGGCTGCAGCACGCCAAGGCGCTCGTGGCGCTCGGCGCCGCGCTCAGGCGGGACCGGCGCCCGGCCGATGCCCGAGACCCGCTTCGCCGGGCCCTCGAGCTGGCCGCCGTCTGCGGCGCCGAGGGGCTCGCGGAGAACGCGCGGTCGGAGCTGTACGCCGCCGGCGCGCGGCCCCGCTCGGAGGCCCTCAGCGGCGTGGAATCGCTCACGCCGAGCGAGCGCCGCGTGGCCGAGCTGGCATCCGGTGGCGACTCGAACAAGGACATCGCCCAGACGCTCTACGTGACGCCCAAGACCGTCGAGGTGCACCTCTCGAACGCCTACCGCAAGCTCGGCATCCGCTCGCGCCGCGAGCTGCCGGCGGCCTTGGGGTAGGCCCCAAAGACTGGGGTGGACGCTTAGGGGTTCGCCCGATGTGCGGGGGCGCCCGGGCCCGCATCCTTGCCCCAATGGAATCGAGCACCATCACGATCCGCCTCGAGCTCCGCTACGAGGACGGTTGCCTCCGGGGCCTCGCCGAGAACGGCGATGGCCCGCCGCGGGAGTTCACGGGCTGGATCGGGCTGCTGGCCGCCATCGACGAGCTGTCGGGCGGCGAGCGCGTCACGACCACTCCCAAGGAGGACCTATGAGCATCGACACGTCGGCGACGATCGTGCGCCCGGACGACGACGGCTTCGACGGCGCGCGCCAGGCGTTCAACCTCGCGCTCGAGCAGCGCCCCGAGCTGGTCGCCCTTCCCGAGGACGAGCGTGAGGTGGCGGCGGTGATCCGCGAGGCGCGCGAGCTCGGCCTGCGCGTGGCGCCGCAGCGCACCGGCCACAACGCCGCGCCGATCGACTGGGAGCGTCCCGCCATGCTCCTGCGCACCGACGCGATGCTGGGCGTCGAGATCGACGCCGAGAACAGGCGCGCCCGGGTGCGCGCCGGCGCGCGCTGGGAGGACTTGGTCGACGACCTGTCCGACATGGGCCTCTCGGCGCTGCACGGCTCGGCGCGCGACATCGGCATCGCCGGCTACTCGCTCGGCGGTGGGGTCGGCTGGCAGGCCCGCAGGCGCGGCATGCAGACGAACGCCGTGACCGCCATCGAGCTCGTGACCGCCGACGGCGAGCTGATCCGGGTCGATTACGACAACGAGCCCGAGCTGTTCTGGGCGCTGCGAGGCGGCGGCGGCAACTTCGGCGTCGTCACGGCGCTCGAGTTCGAGCTGTTCCCGCTCGAGCAGGTCTACGCGGGGGCCATGTTCTTCCCGTACGAGCGCGGCGACGAGGTGTTGCACGCCTGGCTCGAGTGGACCCGCGGCGTGCCGGACGAGGTGACGTCGGTGGGCCGGCTGCTCCAGCTCCCGGACCTGCCCGAGGTGCCGGAGATGGTCCGCGGCCAGTCCTTCTCGCTCGTCGAAGCCGCCTACCTGGGCACGGAGGCCGACGGCGCCGAGCTGATGCGGCCGCTGCGCGAGCTGGGCCCTGCGATGGACACGTTCGCCATGGTCCCGCCGAAGGCGCTCACGTGGCTCCACATGGACCCGGAGGACCCGGTGCCGTACGCGAGCGGCACGATCATGACGGGCGATCTGCCGTCCGAGGCGATCGACGGCGTGATCGAGGCCGCGGGCGCCGGCTCCGGCTCGCCGCTCGTCTCGACCGAGATCCGCCACATCGGCGGCGCGCTGGGCCGCTCGGCCCCGCACCACGGCGCCCGCGACAAGCTCGACGGCGACTATCTGATGTTCGCCTTCGGCGCGGTGATGGAGCCGGGCGACGTGGAGATCATCGAGGCCGAGGCCGACCGCGTCGTGCGCGCGCTGGCGCCCTACGCGAGCGGCAGCGACTACCTCAACTTCGTCGAGACCGGGTCATACGACGTGTCGAAGGCCTTCTCGCCGGAGGCCTGGGAGCGGCTCAAGCGCGTGAAGGCGCAGGTCGACCCGGACGGCCTCTTCCTGGCCAACCACGAGATCCCGAGCTAGCGGCTGACAGCCCGCCGGTAGCGCGCAACTGAGAGCGGCGCGAACACCGCGATCAGACCGACGCACCAGAGCACCGCGGCCCAGATGTCGTTGCCGGCGGGCGTGTCGACCCAGAGCGAGCGCATCGCGTCCACCACCGTGGTGAACGGGTTGACCTCGGCGAACCACTCGAGCGCCGCCGGCATCGACTCGACGGGCACGAACGCCGAGGAGATGAACGAGAGCGGGAAGATGGCCATGAACCCGATCGCCTGGGCGGCCTCCGCCGATGAGGCGGTCAGCGCGAAGAAGGCGAAGATCCACGAGAACGCGTAGCCGAACAGGAGCATCAGCCCCAGTCCGGCGACGATCTCGAAGACGCTGGCGTCGAACGTGAAGCCGACCAGCAGCCCGACGGCGATCATGATCGCGAGCGACACCGTGTTGGTGCCCACGTCGGCCAGCGTGCGGCCGCTCAGGACCGCGGAACGGGCCATCGGCAGCGAGCGGAAGCGGTCCACGAGGCCCTTCTTCAGGTCCTCGGCGAGGCCGAGGGCCGTCACGAAGCCGCCGAAGGAGATGGTCTGGACGATGATGCCCGGCATCAGGAAGTCGACGTAGTCGTCGAACCCGGGGGTCTCGATCGCGCCGCCGAACACGTACACGAACAGCACCACGAACATGATCGGCTGCAACGTGAACGAGATCAGCAGGTCCGGCGCCCGCGGGATGCGCAGCAGGTTGCGCTTGGCGAGCACCATGGTGTCGGAGACCGTGTAGGCGAGGCTGCTCATGCCACCCGCTCCGTCTCGCGCTCGGCGGTGCGCTCGTCCGCCGGCTCTCCGCCCTCGGCCTGGTCACCGTTCTCGTGCTCGGCGACGTGGCCCGTCAGCGCGATGAAGACGTCGTCGAGCGTGGGCCGGTGGACCGCGATGTCGGCGATCCCAACGCCTGCCATGTCGAGGCGCCGCACCGCCACGGCGATGCCGCCCCCGTCGCGGCGCATCGGGAGGCTGAGCAGGTCCTGCTTGCAGGTCGGCGGTTCGCCGCTCGCGATCGCGGCGAGCGCTTCCAGGGCGGTGCCGGCCTGGTTCTCGTCGGCCAGCGTGACCTCGAGGCGCTCACCCCCGACGCGGTCCTTCAGCTCGTCGGAGGTGCCCTCGGCGATCACGGTGCCGTGATCGATGACCGCGATCTTGTCGGCGAGGCGGTCGGCCTCGTCCAGGTACTGGGTGGTGAGCAGCACGGTGGTGCCCGCGGCCACGCGGTCCTCGATCGTCTCCCAGAGCTGCAGGCGGCTGCGCGGATCGAGCCCGGTGGTCGGCTCGTCGAGGAAGATCACCGGCGGCCGCGCCACTAGGGCCGCGGCGAGGTCGAGCCGCCGCCGCATGCCGCCCGAGTAGGTGCGGACCAGGCGCCTGGCGGCGTCGGTGAGCGCGAAGCGCTCGAGCAGCTCGTCGGCGCGCCTCCGCGACTCGGCCTTGCCGAGGTGGTAGAGGCGCCCCACCATCTCGAGGTTCTCGTGGCCGGTCAGGTTCTCGTCGACCGCCGCGTACTGGCCGGCCAGACCGATCTGGGCGCGCAGCTTCGCGGCGTCCTTGACCACGTCGAGGCCGGTCACCCGGGCGGTCCCGCCGTCGGGCGGGAGCAGCGTGGTGAGGATCCGGACCGCGGTGGTCTTGCCGGCCCCGTTGGGGCCGAGCAGTCCGAGCACGGTGCCGGGGGCGGCGGCGAGGTCGACCCCGCAGAGGGCCTTGACGTCGCCATAGGACTTGCGCAGCTGATTGACCTCTATGGCGGGTTCAGACATGAGCGCGCCACTTTACGCCTCGCCCGGCCGGCCGATGGTGCGGCTATCCACACTAGGCTTCGCCCCCTATGGCCGAGTTCGCGGCGTTCCTGCGGGGGATCAACGTCGGCAAGGCGCACCGGGTCGGCAGTGCGGAACTGTGCGCGTGCTTCGAGGAGCAGGGTCTGCGCGACGTGGACACGTTCCGCACCAGCGGGAACGTCGTGTTCGATGGTTCGGGCGAGGCCGAGGACGAGCTGACAGAGCGGATCGAGGCTGGGCTGGGGAAGGCGCTCGGCTACGAGGTCGCGGTGTTCCTGCGCTCGGCGGAGGAGGTGCGGGCGATAGCCGCCCAGCAGCCCTTCACGGCGGACAAGCTGGAGCACTCGAAGGGCAAGCTCCAGGTGAGCCTGCTGGCGAAGAAGCCCGCACCGGGGGCGCGCAAGTCGGTGCTGGCGCTGGCGACCGACGAGGACGCGCTCGCGTTCGGCGAGCGCGAGCTCTACTGGCTTCCCAGCGGAGGGACGATGGAGTCCGACCTGGATACGAAGGCGATCGCGAGCCTGGTCGGCCTCAGCACGATGAGGACGAAGAACACGGTCGACCAGATGGCGGCGAAGTACTTCGCGGGGGGATGACGGCGGAAGGCGATCCCGCGGAAGGCGGCGCTTTTTCGGGAGGGCGGGCTGAGGGGAGCGCCGCGGTCGTCGGCAGCGTCGGGACGGTTGGTAGCGCTGCCGTCATCGGCAGCGCCGGGACCGTCGGGAGCGCCGCAGTCATCGGGAGCGCAGGGACGGTCGGCAGCGCGGGGGTCGTCGGGAGCGCTGCTGTGGTGGGCAGCGCCGCGATCGTCGGCAGCGCCGCCATCCTCGGCGGCCTCGGCAACGCCGGCTGCGTCGGATGCGTCGGATGCATCGGCTGCGTGAACTGCGTCGGGTGCGTCGGATGCATCGGCTGCGTCGGCCTTCGCGGAGCCGTTGGCGCGGTCGGCCGTTCGGGCTGACGGCGCTTTCCGCGTGGGGCTAGTTCGAGTTTGCCTCGCTATAGGGGGAAAACTCGAACTGGTCGCTGCCAGGGGGGCGCGGTCGGGCGGGTCAGGCGGCCGTGCCGGCCGGCTCGAAGCGCACGCCCGTCATCTCCTCGGACACCTCCCAGAGCCGCCGCGCGACCTCCTCGTCGCGGGCCGCGCTGTTCGGCGACACCCGCTTCGGGTGACCGCCCTGCTCGAGGAACCCGTCCGGGCCGACGAAGGTGCCGCCCTCGAGCCCCGGCTCCGTCGCCGCGTAGAGGCTCGGCAGGGCGCCCATCTCCTCGTCCTGCGCGAAGAGCCGGTTGAGCACGCGCATGGCCGCCGCGTCCACGGCGGGCGGCCCCGCGAACTGGAGGTTCGTGGCGGCGTAGCCCGGGTGGGCGGCCAGGCTCTTCACCGTGGATCCCGCCGCCCGCAGGCGCCGGTCCAGCTCCAGCGCGAAGAGCAGGTTCGCCAGCTTCGACTGGCCGTAGGCCCGCCAGCGGAAGTAGTGCCGGTCGCCGCCCAGGTTGTCGAACGCGATGCGCCCGAAGCGGTGCGCGTTGCTCGTGAGCGTGACCACCCGAGCGTCGTCGCGCCCCTCCATCGCCCCGATCAGCAGGCCGGTCAGCGCGAAGTGGCCCAGGTGATTGGTGCCGAACTGCAGCTCGAAGCCGTCGGCCGTGTGACGGCGGGGCGGGGCCATCACGCCCGCGTTGTTGATGAGCAGGTCGAGTCCCTCGTGGCCGGCGTGGAAACGCTCGGCGAAGCCGCGCACCGAGTCGAGGCTCGCCAGGTCCAGCTGCTCCAGCTCCACCGGTGCCCCCACGGCGGACGCCTCGCAGTCGCTGAGCGCGCGCTCTCCCTTCTCGGTGTTTCGGCAGGCGAGCACGACCCTCGCGCCCGCTCGGGCGAGCTCACGCGCGGTGACGAGGCCCAGGCCGCTGTTGGCTCCGGTCACGATCGCGGTCCGGCCGCTCTGGTCGGGGATGCGATCGGCGGTCCACTCGTCCCCCATGTGGGCGAACGCTAGTCGATCAGCCGCTTCTCCATCAGCCGCACCGCGAGCCGCCATAGCGCGACCGCGAAGACCATCAGCGCGGCGATCCGCAGCAGGTCGGTCGTCTCGAAGCCGAACGCCGCGTGGCGGACCAGCTCGACCAGGTGATGCAGGGGATTCAGGTTGGCCAGCGCCTGGAGGCCCTCGGGCAGCTGGTCGATCGGGAAGAACGTGCCGGCCACCAGGAAGAGCGGCGTGACGACCAGCGTGGTCACGTAGCTGAACTGGTCGATCTTGGCGACGCTGGCCGCCGTCGCCACTCCGAAGGCGGCGAAGCCGAGCGCGGTGATGAAGCAGAACAGCGGCACGAGCAGCATTCCCGGCGAGGGATCGAGCCCGAAGAAGAGCGACACGATCAGCGGGAAGCAGCCGTACACGCCGGCGCGGATGCCGATCCACAGGATCTCCGCGGTCACGAGCTCCTCCACGTCGACCGGCGCGGCCAGGATCGCGTCGTACGTGCGCTGGAAGCGCTCCTTCACGAAGGTCCCGAACATCGCCGGCAGCGCGCTCGAGAAGATCACAGCGGTGGCCACCATGCCGGTCCCCACGAACTCGACGTACTCGAGCCCGTCCACGCGGTCCACGATCGTCGCCCCCAGGCCGAGCCCGAACGCGACCAGGTAGATCACCGGCTCCAGGACGCTCGAGAACGTCGTCGACTTCCAGAAGGTCCGGAAGTTCGCCACCTCGCGGCTCATCACGCCGGTGATCGCCGCCGGCTCCAGCCGCCTCACTCCGCCTCCTCCCCCGTCAGCAGGACGAACACGTCCTCAAGCGACGCCGCGCGGCGGATCGCCTCGGGCGGGATCGCCCCATCGGTGCCGCGCTCGGCGCCGACGATCGCGATCGCGGGCCCGGCCGGGCGCACCCGCAGGCCCTGCGCCTCGGCGGCGGCGCGCACCTCAGCCAGCCGCTGCGGCGGCGCGTACACCTCGGCGGTCTCGCGTCCGGCGTGCTCGGCGATCAGCTCCGCCGGCCGGCCGCGAGCCACGATCTTGCCGTGGGCCATCACGGCCACCTCGTCGGCGAGCCGCTGGGCCTCCTCGATGTAGTGCGTGGACATCAGGATCGTTGCCCCCTCGCTCCGCAGCCCGTCGATCAGCGACCAGAGCTCGGTGCGGATCTGGGGGTCGAGCCCCACGGTGGGCTCGTCGAGCAGGACCAGCCGCGGTGTATGGACGAGCCCGCGCGCCAGCAGGAGCCGCCGGCGCATGCCGCCGGAGAGCTTGTCCACCTCGTCCGCCCGCCGGGCCGTCAGACGCGCCAGCTCGAGGCCGCGGTCCACGGCGGCGCGCACGTCGGGCACGCGATACAGCCGCGCGAACACGGCCAGGTTGTCCTGCACGGTCACGTCCACGTCGAGGTTGTCGAGCTGCGGCACGACGCCCATCAGGGCGCGCGCCTCCTTCGCCTGGGCGGGGATGTCGTGTCCGAGCACGCGGATGTGGCCCTCGGTGGCCAGCGCCTGCCCGGTGAGCATGCGCATGGTCGTCGACTTGCCCGCCCCGTTCGGGCCGAGCAGGCCGAGGCAGATGCCCTCCGGGACGTCGAGATCGAGGCCGTCGACGGCCGTGATCGAACCGAAGCGCTTCACGACGCCGCGGAGCTCTATGGCCGGCGCACTCACGCCCTCCGACATTACGCGACGCGTCCCCTGGCGGCCTTGGACGAAAGCGACCAGAATCCGGTCATGGCCGCGCGCGCCGCGCTTCCGCCCGGGCCCCGCTCTCCGGTGGCGCTGCAGACGATGCGGTACGTGGTCGATCCGTACGGAATATTCGAGGCGGCGCACCGCAGGTTCGGGGACGTCTTCACGCTGCGGGTGATGACCGAGAGCTGGGTCGTGCTCGCTCATCCCGACGCGGTGCGCGACGTCTTCGCCCACGGTCCCGACGATCTCGACTCGGGTGCCGCCAACCGCTCGCTGCGGCCGCTTCTCGGCACCCGGAACCTGCTGCTTCTCGACGGCGCCGAGCACCTCCGGCGCCGAAAGCTCGTGCTGCCGCCCTTCCACGGCGAGCGCATGCGTGCCTACGAGGCGCTGATCCGCGAGTGCGTGCGGCGCGAGGCCGCAAGGTGGCCGCTTGGGGAGCCGGCGCGCACCCTGCCGCGCATGCAGGACATCACGTTCCAGGTCGTGCTGCGTGCGGTGTTCGGGGTCGAGGAGGGGTCACGCCTCGACCGCCTGTCGGGCATGCTGAGGCGCTTCCTCGGGTGGGCCACCGACCCGCGCCGGGGTCTCGTGTTCGCCTTCCTGGGACCCGACCGGCTCATGGGCCTGAGGGCCTTCCGCCGCCAGGCGGAGGAGCTCGATCGGGAACTGTTCGCGGAGATCGCCGGGCGCCGCCGGGCGACCGACCTCGCGTCTCGCGAGGACATCCTCTCCCTGCTGCTCCAGGCGCGCGACGAGGACGGGGAGCCGCTCACCGACCGCGAGCTGCGAGACGAGCTGGTCACCCTGCTCGTGGCGGGACACGAGACCACGGCCGCGGCGCTGAGCTGGGCGCTGACCGAGCTGGCACGCGATCCCGCCGCGCAGGCCCGGCTCGCCGACGGGGAGGACGGCCTGGCCGAGGCGGCGGTGACCGAGACGCTGCGGCTCCACCCGCCCGTGCCGCTCGGGGCACTCCGGCGGCTGCGCCGGCCGATGGAGATCGCCGGGTGGAACCTGCCCGCTGGCGCGACGGTCGCCCCCTGCACCGTGCTCGTGCACCGGCGGCCCGACGTGTATCCCGAGCCGGACCGCTGGCGGGTCGACCGCTTCCTGGGCATGCGCCCGCCGGCCGGCGCCTGGCTTCCCTTCGGCGGCGGCGTCCGGCGCTGCGTTGGCGCCGCCTTCGCGCAGTTCGAGGCCAGGATCGTGCTCGACGAGCTGCTGCGGGCGCTTGAGCTGCGGCCCGCCGGGCGGCGGAGCCGCCTGATCGGCCGGCGCGGCGTGGTGCTGGTGCCGTGGCGCGGAGGGCCGGTGGTGGCCCGGCGCCGGACCGCGCATAGGATGCCGGCCGATGAGGGCCGTTCAGATCACCGCGCTGAGCGGACCGCGCTCGGCGCTCGCTGAGGCCGACCTGCCGGATCCCGAGCCGTCGCACCCGATGACCCCGGGGCGCGGCGTGGTCGTGGACGTGCACGCCGCCGGGGTCTCGTTCCCCGAGCTGCTCCAGACGCGCGGCGAGTACCAGATCAAGCCGCCGCTTCCGTTCGTGCCGGGCAGCGAGGTGGGCGGGACGGTGCGGAGCGCGCCGGAGGGCTCGGGCTTCTCGGCCGGCGACAGGGTGGCGGCCTTCTGCATGCTCGGCGCCTTCGCGGAGGTGGCCGTGGCGCCCGAGTTCCTCACGTTCCCGCTGTCCGCCGAGCTCGACTTCGCCCAGGGCGCCGGCCTCGTCCTCAACTACCACACGGCCTACTTCGCGCTGAAGCTTCGCGGCCGCCTGGCCGAGGGCGAGAGCGTGCTGGTCCACGGCGCGGCCGGCGGCATCGGCACCGCCACCTTGCAGGTGGCGAAGGGACTGGGAGCGCCCACGATCGCCGTGGTCTCGAGCGACGACAAGGAGCGCGTCGCGCGCGAGGCCGGCGCGGACGAGGTGGTGCGCTCGGACGGCGACTGGAAGGACCAGGCCAAGGAGTGGTCCGGCGGCGGGGTGGACGTCGTGATCGATCCGGTGGGCGGCGACCGCTTCACCGACAGCCTGCGCTCCCTGCGCGAGGGAGGCCGCTGCGTCGTGGTGGGGTTCACGGCCGGCTCGATCCCCGAGGTCCGGGTGAACCGGCTGCTGCTGAACAACCTCGAGGTGGTGGGCGCCGGCTGGGGCGCGTACGTGCTGGGCAAGCCCGACGTCAACGCCGAGATCGGGGCGGCGCTGGCGCGGCTCGTCGACGAGGGCTTCGTGCGGCCGATCGTGGGCGCCCGCTTCCCGCTCGAGCGCGCCGCCGACGCCCTGGAACTGCTCGATGGCCGCGGCGCGACCGGGAAGGTAGTGCTCGAGCTGCGCTGAGGGGTCAGACCCCTTGAGTGTCCCCGACTCAAGGGGTCTGACCCCTTGAGTGTGGTGCACTCAGGCGCGCGGCGCCGCCCGCAGCGGCGCCGCCGCCGTCTCCCGCTGGGCCTGCCGCTCCGGCCCGATCGTGACGACGTTGCGCGCCAGCCCGGCCTTCTCCAGCAGCTTGATCACAAGCGCGGAGGGGTCGAGCGCGCGCTCCCAGCGCCGCAGGCCGTGCGAGGCGGAGCGCGGGAAGGCGTGGTGGTTGTGGTGCCAGGCCTCGCCGAGCGAGGGGAGCGCCAGCCACGCCACGTTGGTCGACTCGTCGTCGGTCTCGAAGCGGCGCGTGCCGAGGAAGTGGCAGACCGAGTTGACGCTCCACGTTATGTGGTGCACGAGGAAGATCCGCACGAGGCCGCCCCACAGGAGGCCGGTGGCGGCGGCGGCGAGCGTGCCGCCGATCGCCCAGCCGGCGAGCGCGGGGATCGCGAGGCTGAGCAGCACGAGCAGCGGGAAGCGCCGGTTGATCAGCCGCATGCCGGGGTCCTCGTACAGGTCGCGCGCGTACTTGCGGGCGCTCGCCTGGCCCTGAGTCGAGAGCAGCCAGCCGGCGTGCGCGTGCCAGAGCCCGCGCAGGACGCCGGACACGCCGTCGCCGTGGCCCACGTGCGGGCTGTGGGGGTCGCCCTCCTCGTCGGCGTGCGCGTGGTGCTTGCGGTGGTCGGCCACCCAGGCCATCACCGGTCCCTGCACGGCCATCGAGCCGAGCACCGCGAAGCCGTACTCGAGCGGCTTCGGCGCCTGGAAGGACCGGTGAGTCAGGAGCCGGTGGAAGCCGACGGTGACGCCGAGGCCGGTCACGAGGTACATGACCGCGAGGATCGCGAGATCGGCGGCGGAGACGGCGCTGTTCCAGAGCAGCACGATCGCGGCCAGCGTGGCCGCGAAGGGGATCACGACGGCGAGCAGGTTGACGCGCTTCTCGAGGGTCGACATGCCTCTAGTGTTCCCGTCCCGGCGGTAGCGCAATAGACTGCTGGCGCAGCCCTTCTTATTCGGTTTTACTCACTCAGGTGACAACTTTGCTGCGAGACGAGCCGTGGCGTGACCTTCCGGCCGGTGTGGCCGACCTGATCGAGCCCGAGCTCGACGCGATCACCGAGGAGATCATGGCCACGATCGCCCAGGAGGTGCCCGAGTACGCGCGGCCGTTCGAGGGCTCGTTCGGGCGCGGTGTGCGGACCGGCGTGACCGAGGCGCTGCGCCAGTTCATCGAGCTGATCCGCTCGCCCTCGGGCGGGCGCGGGCCGGGGCGCGAGGTGTACGTCGCGCTGGGCCGCGGCGAGCTGCGGCAGGGGCGGACGCTCGACTCGCTGCAGTCGGCCTACCGGGTCGGCGCGCGGGTCGCTTGGCGGCGGGTGGCGGAGGCGGCGCGGCGCGCCGGCCTGGACCCGGAGACCATCAGCCTGCTGGCCGAGGCGATCTTCGCGTACATCGAGGAGATCTCGGCCGACTCCGTCGAGGGTTACGCGGAGGCGCGCTCGCGTGCGGAAGACGAGCGCCGCCGGCGCCGCCGCGAGCTGGTCGAGCTTCTCCTGCGCGAGCCACCGGCAGAGGAGGCGGACCTGAGGGCCGCGGGCGCGGCCGCCGGCTGGCGCCCGCCCGCCGAGGCGGCGGCCCTCGCCTGCCCGGAGGGCGAGCTCGACCGGCTGGCCCGCCGGCTCCCGCCGGACGCGCTGACGGCGCGCATCGACGGCCTCGGCTGCGCGCTGCTGCCGGACCCCGAGGGCCCGGGCCGCGCGGGAGAGATCGAGCGGGCGCTGGAAGGAGGCGGCCCCGCTCGGCTCGCCGCGCTCGGCCCCGCGGGTCCGCTCGGCGAGGCGGCGGCCTCGTGGTCGCTCGCCCGCGCCACGCTCCGGGCGATCGAGGCCGGTGCGGTCCCAGCCGACGGCGGACTCGTTAGAGCCGAGGACGTCCTCGCCGACCTGCTCGTCTTCGAGAACCGCTCGCTCGTGGAGCGGATCGCCTCGCGCCGGCTTGCGCCGCTGGCCGGGCTCACGCCGAAGGCCCGCCGCCGGATGGAGGACACGGCGCTCGCATACCTGCGGGAGCGCGGGAACGCCGCGGCAATGGCGCGGGCCCTAGAGGTCCACCCCCAGACCGCCCGCTACAGGCTGGCCCGACTCCGGGAGCTCTTGGGCGCCGACCTCGACGACGCCGGCGCGCGCTTCGAGATCGAGCTGGCGCTGCGCGCTCGGCGCCCCCTGCGATAGCGAACGAGCTCCTCCCGCTCGCTACCGCCCGAGACGTGCACCGCCAGCACGAGCCCCACGCCCTTCGCGTAGAGCTTGTACTCGAGCACGTCGGGCTCGAGCGGGTTCCAGTCCTTCGTCGTGAGCACGCGGGTGTAGTGACCGGCCGGGACCTCGGCCTGGTCGTCGAGGCTCAGCACGCGAGCCCTGTCCTCCGCCTCGCCCTCGTAGTACTCCTGTCGGTACTCGCGGCCGGGACGCGGCCGGGCGAGCATCACGATGCCCGCCCGGGCGCCGTCCACCCCGGCCTCCCACGAGCCGGCCTTCGAGACCGGCTTGCCGTCCTCGTACTCGGTGGTGTCCTCGCCCATGTACCAGACGTTGCCGGCCCGGTCCTGGGCGTACCAGTCGAAGGTGTCCTCCACGAGGCGGCCGCGCTCGGTGACCGTGTCGCGGACCACGCGGGCCCTCACCCCGTTGGCGATCAGCCTCGTGCGGCGCGTGACCTTGACCACGACCCGCTGCACGGAGCCGTCGGCGTCGCTCTCCCGGTAGACCCAGCGGCTTCCCGGCCGCATCGGCAGGTAAGGGTTGTCGATGCGGGTGGTGAAGTCGCCGGGTCCCATGAATGCCGCGGCGCAGGCGACGAGGGCGCCGCAGAGCATCACTCGTCCTCGGCGCCGTCACCCTCGCCGTCGTCGCCCTCGGCGCCGACGACCTGGAAGTCCCGGTCGAGCTGGACGTCGACCTGGCTGCCGTCCTCCCGGGTCACCTCGACCTCGTAGAGGCTCTCCTCGTCGCCCCGCTCGGTCTCGGTCACGCGCCCGCCGCCGGTGTGCTCGAGCGCCGCGGCGCTCGCCCGGTCGAGCGCGTCCCCGCGGATCGGCCGCTCAGTGCCGTCGTCGTCGTTCCCCGCGATTGCCACCCCGCCCACGGCGAGGACCGCGATCGCGCCTCCTGCGATGATTGTGGCCTTCAGCTTCGTGTTCATGGCGAAGACCCTACGCCCGCCGCCTGAGATGCCCCTGAGGGGAGCCACAGGCGGACGGTGGCGCCCGGCGCGCCGTCCACGATCTCCGCCCGGCCGCCGTGCGCCTCCGCGATCGCGCGGACGATCGCGAGGCCCAGGCCGGTGCCGCCGCGGGTGCGGGCGGCGTCGCCGCGGGCGAAGCGCTCGAAGGCGCGGCCGGCCAGCTCGGGTGCGAAGCCGGGACCGCGGTCGGACACCTCGAGCTCCACCCCGCCGTCGGTCTCGGACGGGCGCGAGCGCAGCTCGATCGCGCCGTCGCCGTGGCGCAGGGCGTTGTCCACCAGGTTGCCGAGCGCCTGGCGAAGGCGCAGCTCGTCGGCCTCGACCCACAGCCCGTCCGTCACCTCGACGGCGATCTCGCGCCGGCGCTCGCGTGCGCGGTCCTCGAAGCGGGCACGCACCCCCTCGAGCAGCGGCCCGACATCGACCGGGGCCTGCCTGAGGGGAAGCTCGCCCTCGGCGGCGCGGGCCAGCACCAGCAGGTCCTCCGCGATCTGCTCGAGGTGGTCGCATTCCTCGAGCGCCGCCACGAGCGCCTCGCGCACGTCGGGGTCGTGGCCGCCTGCTCGCAGCATCGCCTCGAGCTCGGCCCTGATCACGGCGACCGGCGTGCGAAGCTCGTGGCCAGCGTCGGCCACGAAGCGGCGCTCGCGCTCGAACGAGCGCCTGAGGCGGTCGAGCATCTCGTTGAGCGTCTCGCCGAGGCGGTGCACCTCGTCGCGTGCGGCGGGCAGCGGAAGCCGCTCGCCCGGCTGCTCGAGCGAGATCTCGCGGGCGCGCCGGCGCATGGCCTCGACGGGTCGCAGCCCCGCGCTGGCGAGCAGGTAGCCGAACACCGAGGCGAGCAGCACGGCCACCGGCCCCCCGACGGCGAAGGAGGCCACCAGGCCCGCGAGCGTCTCGTCGCGGTCGTCGAGCGACTGGCCGACGGCGAAGACCGCCGGCTCGGTGGCCGGAGCACCGGCCTCGGCCGCGACCGGCCCCGCCAGGACCCTGGTGGTGCCCTCGATGCCGGGGTAGTCCCGCTCGAACGTGAACCTCCCGCCCGCCCCCGCGCGCGCCAGGGCCGCGCCGTCGAGCGCCGGGCCGCGCAGGTCGCCCTCCACGTCGAGCACCTCGCCGTCCTCCGCCAGCACCTGCGCGAAGCCCTCCTCGGCCTCCTCGGGGGCGCCCCCGGCGGCCGTGCCGGAGGCCGCCACCGCGGCGGCCCGCGCCTCGAGGGCGAGGTCCACGCTCTCGTCGAGATCGTCCTTCAGCCGGACGTACACGAACAACCCGGCGGCGGCCAGCACCAGCACCATCGCCAGCGCGAACGCCGCGGTCAGCCTGGCGCGTATCGGCAGCCGGCTCACATGCCGCCGTCCTTGCGCAGCCGGTAGCCCGCGCCGCGCACGGTCTCGATCGATCTCACGCCGAAGGGCCGGTCGATCTTCTCGCGCAGGTAGCGCACGTACACCTCGACCACGTTCGAGCGCTGCTCGTAGCCGAGGTCCCATGCGGATTCGAGCAGCTGAAGCTGGGTGAGCACCTGCCCGGGCCGCCGCATGAGGGTCTCGAGCAGCGCGAACTCGCGCGCCGACAGGTTGATCGCCTCCTCCCCGCGCCACACCTCGCGCGTGGCGGGGTCGAGCCGCAGGTCGCCCACCGACAGGACCGCCGGCCGCTCCAGCGGCCCCCGCCGCGCGAGCGCCCGCAGCCGCGCCAGCAGCTCCGCGAGCGAGAAGGGCTTCGTCAGGTAGTCGTCGGCGCCGCCGTCGAGTCCGCGCACGCGGTCCTCGACCGAGTGGCGCGCGGTGAGCATCAGGACCGGAACCCAGACGCCCTGCGCGCGCAGCCTGCGGCAGGTCTCGAAGCCGTCGAGCCCCGGCATCATCACGTCGAGCACGATCGCGTCGTAGTCGGTGGCGCCCACCATCCGCAGCGCCTCCTCGCCCCCGGACGCCACGTCCGCCACGAGGCCCTCGAAGCGAAGGCCGCGCCGGATCGCCGCCGCCATCCTCACATCGTCGTCGACCACCAGGACCCTCACAGGGTCAATGATGAAGGCGAAGCTGAGAGGAACCTGAGAGGACCGGCCCGAAGCTGACCCGCAGCAGCGCTCCCGAGCCGGGGGCGTTCGCCGCCTCGGCCTTCCCGCCGTGCGCCTCGGCCGCCTGGCGCACGATCGCGAGCCCGAGGCCGGAGCCCGGCAGGCCGCGCGCGCCGTCCGCGCGGTAGAAGCGCTCGAACACGTGCGGCAGGTCGGCCTCGTCGAAGCCCGGGCCCCGGTCGCGCACGCTGAGCACCCCGCCGTCGAGGTCGAGCTCCACCAGGCCTCCGGGCGGGCTCCACTTGACGGCGTTGTCCACCAGGTTCGAGACGGCGCGGTGGATCCGGCCGGGGTCGCCGCGCACCAAGGCCGGCTCGGCGCGCACGCGGAACTCGACCCGCCCGCCTGCACGGGAGCGGGCGCGCTCGACCGCGGCCTCGACGATCTGGTCGAGGCGCACCTCGTCGGCCAGCTCGCCCGGTGAGGCACCGCGCGCGAGCTCCACGACGTCGGCCACCAGTGCGGTCAGCTCGTCCAGCTCCGCGACCACGTCCGCCCGCAGCGCCTCGCGCTCCTCGGCCGGGAGGCGGTCGGCCTCGCCCAGCGTCTGGATGTTGGCGCGCACGCTCGCGATCGGGGTGCGGAGCTCGTGGCTCGCGTCGGCCACGAGCTGGCGCTGCGCCTCCACCGAGCGTTCGAGCGCGTCGAGCGTGGCGTTGAAGCTGCGCGCGAGGCGCTCGAGCTCCTCCCCTCCGCCGACCTCCATCCGCTCCGAGGGGTCGGGATCGGCGGCGAGCCGCTCCGTGCGGCGCGTGAAGCGGTCGATCGGAGCAAGGGCCGTACGCGCCACCAGGGCGCCGAGCCCGGCGCCCAGCGCCACCCCGCCGGCGCCCACGAACAGGAGCACGAGCAGAACGCGGTCGAGCTGGCGGTCGACCTCGTCGAGCGGCCTGGCGATCTGGAGGGCGCCGCCGTCCGGGAGCGCCTGGGTCAGCACGCGCAGGTGCACGCCGTCGACCGTGGTGTCGGCGAGGTAGCTGCCCGACCCCTCCGCCGCGAGCTCGCGGGCCCGCTCGTCGACCGGCAGCCGCGCCTCCCCCCTAGGGGGAGGGTCAGACCCTCCCCCCGGGGGGAGGGCGCTTCCGTCGGGCAGGACTAGCTGCGCGTAGCCCTCCGCCCCGCCGAACGGCTCCGGGCGCGGGAGCGCGAAGCCGAAGCCGGGTCCGCGCCCGTGGCCCGGCGGACCGAAGCGGTCCAGGCCGGCCACGGCCCCGGCGCGCTCGCGCAGCGACTCGTCAACCTCGCCGCGCAGCTGGCCGCGCACGCCCACGTAGACCGCCGCGGCCGCCGCGATCACGGCGAGCGCCACGGCCAGTCCCGCCGCGGCGGCTATGCGGGCGCGGAGCGTCACGGCTCGCGCAGCACGTAGCCGACTCCGCGCACGGTGTGCACGAGCGGCCGCGCCCCGATCGCCTCGAGCTTGCGGCGCAGGTAGCCCACGTACACGCGCAGCGAGTTCGACGCCGGCCCGAAGTCGTAGCCCCAGACGCGCTCGTAGATCAAAGCGTGCGGGAGCACGCGGCGCGGGTTGAGCATCAGCAGCTCGAGCAGGAGGTACTCGGTGCGGGTCAGCTCGGCGAAGCGCTCCCCCGTGGTGACGCCGTGGCGGGCGGCGTCGAGCCTCAGCTCCTCGAACGCGAGCAGCTCCGGGTCCGTCGCGCCGGCGCTTCGCCGCAGCAGGGCCCGCACGCGCGCCTTCAGCTCGCCGGTGTCGAACGGCTTGACGAGGTAGTCGTCGGCGCCCGCGTCGAGGCCGTCGATGCGGTCGCCCACCGCGTCGCGGGCGGTGAGCATGAGGATCGGCACGCGGTTGCCCGAGGCCCGCAGCCGGCGCGACACCTCGAGCCCGTCGATGTCCGGGAGGCCCACGTCGAGCACCACGGCGTCGGGCGCGCCGGACGCCACCTGCGTGAGGGCCGTCTCGCCGTCCTCGGCGGCGATCGTCTCGTAGCCGCCCAGCACCAGCGTGCGCCGAAGGGCGTCGCGCAGTGCCCGGTCGTCGTCCACGATGAGGATCCGCATCGCCGCCAATTGTGCCCGCCGCAGCGCTTCCCTTCGGGGATTCCTACACGGCTCTTACGGTCCTCATACGTTCGCGGGCGAGGGTCGCCGCATGCGAACTCCAAAGGCAGCCACGGCAGCGATCCTGGCCGGGGCGGTGGCGCTCGCCTCCGCCGCGTACGGGATCGGAACCCAGACCGACGACGGGACCGCCTCGGCCGCCCGCGACGACTCGAGAGGGGGCGACCGCTTCGAGCGCTTCCACGTCGGCGGCCCCGGGATCGCGTTCGGCTTCGGCGGCCTCGCCGACGAGCTCGGCGTGGACGCGGACGAGCTCCAGAGCGCGCTCGAGGACTTCCGCGAGCGGAAGGCCGGCGACGCGCGCGACGGCTTTGCCACCGCATTGGCCGAGGCGCTCGACAAGCCCGTCGGCGACGTGCGGGCTGCGCTCGACGAGGTGCGGCCGGGCGAGGGCATGCGGCCCGGCTGCGCGCCGCACGTCTCGCTTCGCGGCCTCGCCGCCGAGCTCGACGTGAGCCGGTCCGAGCTGCGCGACGCGCTCCGCGAGGCCCGGGCCGGCGAGTTCGAGAGGCTGGACGGCTTCCACGACGACCTCGTCGCGTTCCTCGCCGACCGCCTCGGCATCTCGGAGGACGAGGTGCGGGACGCACTGCCTGGGCCGCCCCGCTTCGACCGGCACGGGCCGGCAGGACCGCCGCCCTTCTTCGGACCGTGAGCGCGCGCGGGTAATCTGACTCGCCTGCCCACGACCGAGCCACTACGCCGCCAGCTGGAGCAAGCCGTCCCGGAACGCCCCTTCCAGGTGGCGTTCTGGGACGGCACGCGGCTGCCCTCGACGAACGGGGGCGGCCCCGAGTTCTCGGTGCGCTCCCCCGATGCGCTGGCCCACGCACTGCGAGCACCGGGCCAGCTCGGCCTCGGCAGGGCCTACGTGTCGGGCGCGCTCGACGTCGACGACATCGACTCCGTGCTCGAGGTGCTCGACTCCTGGCAGCCGCCCCCGCTCGACGGCCGCGCCCGGGCCCGCCTGGCGCTGGCCGCGGCGCGCGCCATGGGCGTACGCCGCCCGCCGCCCGTCCCGGCCGCCGAGCTGCGGCCCCGCGGGCGGCGCCACAGCCGCGAGCGCGACGCCCGCGCGGTGCGCCACCACTACGACGTCTCGAACGAGTTCTTCGCGCTCTTCCTTGGCGAGGCGATGACGTACAGCTGCGCGATCTTCTCGCGCGGCGCCCAGACGCTCGAGGAAGCGCAGGAGACAAAGCTCGAGCTGGTCTGCACGAAGCTGGGCCTCGAGCGCGGCGAGCGGGTGCTCGACGTGGGCTGCGGCTGGGGCAGCTTCGCGATCCACGCCGCCGGCCGGCACGGCGTGCGCGTGCTCGGGATCACGCTGTCGGCGCCGCAGGCCGAGCTCGCCCGACGGCGCGTGGCCGAGCGCGGCCTCGAGGACCGCGTGGAGATCCGGGTGGCGGACTACCGCGAGCTGGAGGCCGAGCCCTTCGACGCCATCGCGAGCATCGGCATGGTCGAGCACGTGGGCGCCAGCCAGATCGACGTGTACGCCGAGCGGCTCGCGCGCCTGCTGCGGCCCGGCGGGCGCCTGTTGAACCACGGCATCGCGCGGCTGCGTCACAGCGACCCCGAGGCCGGCGCCTTCTCCGAGCGCTACGTGTTCCCCGACGCCGCGCCGCTCCACCTCTCGCGCATCGTCTTCGCGCTCGAGCGGGCCGGCTTCGTCACCGACCACGTGGAGGGCTTCGCGCCCGACTACGCGACGACGCTGAGGCACTGGGCCGAGCGGCTCGACGCCAACCTCGACACGGCGCTCCGCCTGGCGGGGCCGGAGCGCGTGCGCGTCTGGCGCCTTTACCTGCGCGCCGCCCGCCGGGGCTTCGAGTCCGGCTTCACCTCCGTTTACCAGGTGCGGGCCGCGAAGCCCCCACCCGGTCCACCAGCGGCTGTACCCGCGGCCGGATCGGACGGCTCAGCACCACATAGCTCGTAGAGCGCCGGATCGCGTCGGAGGCGAGCAGGCTGTTCACGATCTCCTGCAGGTGCTCGGTGTCGCGCGCGGCGATGCGGCAGATCAGGTCCTGCGGGCCGCTCACCGCGTCCACCTCGAGCACCTCGGGCGTGTCCTCGAGCGCCCGGACGGCCTCGGCCAGCCTTCCCTGGGTGAGCTCGAGCATCACGAAGGCCTGGATCGAGTGGCCGATCTCGGCCGCGTCGATCTCGGGGCCGTAGCCGGTCACGACGCCGCGCTCCTCCAGCTTGGCGAGGCGCGCCTGCACGGTGCCGCGGGCCACGTTCAGCCGGCGCGAGATCTCGAGTAGCCCGAGCCGGGGGTTCTCGCGCAGCTCGGCGATCAGGCGGGCGTCGAGCTCATCGATCGGACTGGTCAAAGTGACCAGAATCTAGCGCCTCACGTCGTCAGAAGTGGGCATTCTGCATGCCCGCGCTGTTCACAGTTGTAGGTCTCGCCCCGGTCTGCTGCACTCACGGTCATGTTCGAGGAAGCGCAGCTCTACTCGCCCGTGACCAGCGACGGCGACGAGGTGACCGTCCACCTCGCGCACGACCACCCCGGCGCCAACGACCCGGACTACCGCGCCCGCCGCAACGAGATCGCGGCGCTGGCGCTCGCCTGGGAGCCCGGCACGCCCGTGCCCGACGTCCGCTACACGGAGGACGAGCAGAACGTCTGGCGCACCGTCTGCCGGGAGCTGGCGCCGAAGCACGAGCAGCTGGCGATCCGCGAGTTCCTCGAGGCCAAGGACGCGCTCGACCTGCCCACCGAGGGGGTGCCGAGCCTCGACCTCGTCACCGAGCGGCTCAGGCCGATCACGGGCTTCGGCTACCTGCCGGCGGCCGGCCTCGTGCCGCTGCGCGAGTTCTACGGCTCGCTCTCCGAGCGCAGCTTCCACTCGACCCAGTACGTGCGCCACCCCGCGATGCCGCTCTACACGCCCGAGCCGGACATCATCCACGAGGTCATCGGGCACGGGCACCTGCTGGCCACGCCGACCTTCTCCGAGCTCCACCGGCTCACCGGCGAGGCCACCCACCGGCTGAAGGACGAGGAGAACCTGCGCTTCCTGTCGCGCGTGTTCTGGTTCACGGTCGAGTTCGGCGTGGTGGTCGAGGACGGCGAGCTGCGCGCCTACGGCGCCGGCATCCTCTCCTCCTACGGCGAGATCGACGAGTTCCGCGACATGGAGCACCGGCCGATCGACATCGCCGAGATGGGCACCGCCGACTACGACATCACTCAGTACCAGCCGGTGCTCTACCGGGCCGACTCGATGGACGAGATCCGCGAGGTGGTCGGCGGCTTCTTCGCCACCTGCACGGACGAGTCGATCGAGGAGCTGCGGGCCGGAGCGGCAGCGCCGGTGGGCTAGGCGCCGGCGCGCCGCCGCCCACCGAGCGTCGCCCGCCGCGCCTCCAGCTCGGCGAGCCACGCGTCGGTGTTTCGCTGCCAGCGGGCGAGGTCGCGCCTCCAACACAACCACGCGGTGGACGCGGACTCGGCGGCCATCACGCCATCCCCGTGGCGGGGCCGGCGGACCGGGCTGCGCTCCGGCCGGGCAGCAGGCGGCCCACGAGGACCGCGGCGGTCACAGCCAGGCCCGCGGAGACGGTCAGGCCGATCCCCATGGCGCTCGTGAATGCGTCGCCCGCGCCCGACATCACCCGGGCGGCCACTTCGGGCGGCGCCTGCGCCGCCGCCGCGGCCGTGGCGCCGATCGATTCCGTGGCCGCCTCCGGGGCACGCGCGGGGAGCGTGCCTTCCACGTCGTCCGCATAGAGCGAGTTCACGAGCGATCCCAGCACCGCCACCCCGAGCGCCCCGGACACCATCCGGGCGACCGTGTTCATGGCCGACGCCACGCCCGAGCGCGCCGCGGGCACCGCGCCCACGACCGCGTCGGTGGCCGGGGCCATGACCCAGCCCATCGACAGCGCCAGCCCGAAGAACCAGACGAGCAGCAGGCCGGCGCCGGTGTCAGAGCCCCATGTCAGCGTCAGCGCGAGCATCGCCGCCAGACCGCTCAGACCGATCGCGACGACGCGGGCGGTGCCGAACCGCTGGACGGCCCTGTGCGACGAGCCCGCGCCCATCACGAGGCCGAGCGCCAGCGGGCTCATGATCGCGCCGGCCTCCACAGCCGTGTACCCGTGCGCGAACTGGAGGTACTGCGTCAGGGCGAAGATGCCGCCGAGCAGGGCGAAGAACGCCACGCTGACCGCCGCCGTGCCGACGCTGAAACGGGCGTTGCGAAAGAACCCCAGGTCGAGCATCGGGTCGGGGGTGCGGCGCTCCCACCACACGAACGCCGCCAGCAGCGCGACGGCGCCGGCCAGCAGGCCCAGCACCGAGCCGCTCAGCCAACCTCGGTCCGGGGCCTCGATCACCGCATAGACCAGCACGCTGAAGCCGGCGGTCGACAGCGCCGCCCCGGTCAGGTCGAAGCGCCCCGGGCGCGGGTCGCGGCTCTCGGGGACGTAGCGGATGCCGAGCAGCAGCGCCGCCAGCGCGAAGGGGACGTTGACGAGGAAGACCGAGGACCAGTCGAACCACTCGAGTAGCAGACCGCCCGCCAGCGGTCCGAGGCCGATGCCGACCGCCGCGAGCGCTGCCCAGATGCCGATCGCCCTGCCGCGCTCCTCGGCCGGGAAGACGTTGGCGATGATCGACAGCGTCGCGGGCATGATCAGCGCCGCGCCGACTCCCATCAGGGCCCGAACGGCGATCACCTGGCTGGACGAGTCGGCGACCAGCGCGCCCAGGCTGGCCAGCCCGAAGATCGCGATCCCCGCCTGGAGGGCGCGCTTGCGCCCGAGCCTGTCGCCGAGCGTGCCGAACACGAGCAGCAGGCCGGCGAAGACGAGCAGATAGGAGTCGACCATCCACTGGAGGCTCGAGGCGGAGGCGTCGAACTCGTCCTGGAGCGTCGGGAGCGCCACGTTCAGGATCGTGTTGTCGAGCCCGATGATCACGAGGCTCAGCGCCAGAACGCCCAGCGTCTTCCAGCGCATCTCGTAAAACGAATGTTCATTCTCTTTGGCCATGGCGCGAGGGTAGCACTTGTAGAAAACGAATGCTCGCTCTATTTTGGATCTGTGCCCAAAGTCACCGAAGAGCACCTGGAGGCGCGCAGGCGCCAGATTCTCGACGCGGCGCTGACCTGCTTCTCCCGCGACGGCTTTCACCGGACCCCGATGCAGGCGATCTTCGAGGAGTCGGGGCTGAGCCCCGGCGCGGTCTACCGCTACTTCAAGAGCAAGGAGGACATCGTCGCCGCGATCGCCTCCGAGACGCTGATGAGCTTCGCCGCGGCGGTGCAATCGGGCCCGCCCGGGGGCCCTGACGTCGTGCTCGGCCGGCTCCTCGACACGATCGAGACGGTCGAGCTCCGCGACCAGCGACTGCGCCTGGCGCTACAGGTGTGGGGCGAGGCGATGTTCAACCCGCGCGTGGCGGGCTTCGTGCGCGGGGCGATCGAGGGCCTGCAGGAGCGCGTGGCCGCGGAGCTCGACGAGCCGGACCAGGCTCGCGCGCTCGTGGCCCTCCTCCAGGGCTCCGTGGTCCAGCGCGACGTCTACGGCGAGGACTTCGACGCCGCCGCCTTCCGGGCGGCCGCGCTCGCGCTGGTGTCACAGCGCGAGGGGGCATCCCGTCTCAAGGGGGGAACGAACTCCCCGAGATCAAGGAGACAGTCATGAAGGTCTTCGTCGCAGGCGCCACCGGCGCACTCGGCAGGGCCCTCCTCCCCCAGCTCGCCGCCGCCGGCCACGACGTCGTCGGCCAGACCCGCAGCGCCGCGAAGCAGGACCTGGTCCGCAGCCTGGGCGCGCGACCGGTGATTGCGGACGCGCTCGACCCTGACGCGGTGGCGCGCGCCGTGGCGGAGGCGGAGCCCGACGTCATCGTGCACCAGCTCACCGCGCTGTCTTCGATCGACCTGCGCCACTTCGAGCGCGACTTCGCGCTTACCAACCGGCTGCGCACCGAGGGCACGGATCACCTGCTGGCCGCCGGCCGGGCGGTCGGCGCCGAGCGCTTCGTAGCCCAGAGCTATGCGGGCTGGCCCTTCGCCCGTACGGGCGGCCCGGTCAAGACGGAGACGGACCCGCTCGACCCCACGCCCCCCGCCGCCATGCGCACCACGCACGACGCCATCCGCTACCTCGAGGACGCGGTCACCAGTGCGAGCTGGACGCAGGGCATGGTGCTCCGTTACGGCGGCTTCTACGGTCCCGGCACGTCGTTCGCCCTCGAGCCCGAGGGCGAGCACGTGGAGGCGATCCGCAAGCGCAAGTTCCCCGTCGTGGGCGACGGCGCGGGCGTCTGGTCGTTCATCCACATCGAGGACGCGGCGGCCGCCACGGTCGCGGCGATCGAGCGAGGCCACCGCGGCATCTACAACGTGGTCGACGACGACCCGGCCCCGGTAGCCGAGTGGCTGCCCGCCGCGGCGAGCGCCGTGGGCGCCAAGCCGCCCCGCCGCGTACCCCGCTGGCTCGGCCGACTCGCGGCCGGCGAGGCGGGGGCCGTCATGATGACCGAGGTGCGCGGCGCGTCGAACGAGAAGGCGAAGCGCGAGCTCGGCTGGAGCCTCCGCTACCCGAGCTGGCGGCAGGGCTTCGCGAACGGCCTCGGGTGAGCCGGTGGCGGACGCAGAGCTCCTCGACGAGCTGAGGCGGGCCGCTTTCGCCATCGCCTACCGGATGCTCGGCACCGTGAGCGAGGCGGAGGACGTGGTCCAAGAGGCCCTCCTCCGCCTCCACCGCGCCGAGAGCGAGGGCGAGCCGATCGAGTCTCCGCGCGCATACGTCTCGACCGTCGCCACCCGGCTCGGGATCGACCAGCTGCGCTCGGCCCGGCGGCGGCGCGAGACCTACGTCGGCGACTGGCTGCCGGAGCCGCTCGTGACGAGCGCGGAGGACGACCCGGCCCGGCACGCCGAGACCGCGGACTCGCTCTCGATGGCGTTCCTCGTGCTGCTCGAGAGCCTCTCGCCCGAGCAGCGCGCCGTCTTCCTGCTGCACGACGTGTTCGACTACCCCTACGACGAGATCGCCCGCATCGTCGGCAAGAGCGAGGCAAACGCGCGGCAGCTCGCGGCCCGGGCTCGCCGCCACGTCGACGAGCGCCGCCCCCGCTTCGAAGCCTCACAGGAACAGCGCGAGCGCCTGGCGGACCGGTTCTTCGCGGCCGTGGAGCAGGGTGAGGTGAAGGCGCTCGAGACGATGCTGGCCGAGGACGTCGTGCTCCAGGGCGACGGCGGCGGCAAGGTGCCGGCGCTCGCGCGGGCGCTCCACGGCGCGGGCCGCGTCGCGCGCACGCTGGCCAACTGGGCGCGGCAGGCCGAGCGCGTCGGCGGCGTCACCGTCCGGCGCATCGACGTGAACGGTCAGCCGGGAGCGATGCTCGCCGACGCCGAAGGCAAGCTGATCGCCGTGATGGCGCTCGACATCGAGGACGACCGGATCCAGGGCGTGCGCTCGGTCGTGAACCCCGACAAGCTGCGGCACCTCGGCCCCGTCGCCGACATGAGAGCCCTCCTGCGCGGCGGCTCGTGATCGTCGTGAGGCGTTATCGTCCGAGAGGCCGATCTGGACTGGCCCACGTGCTGGAACCGGCCTCCATTCACACCGAAGACGAGGATCACGCCCCGGTAGTCGTCGTCTCGGGCGAGATCGACATGGCCACCGCCCCGATGCTCGAGCGCGAGCTCGCCGCGGCCATGGAGCGCCATGACGGATTGGTCGTGCTCGATCTCGGCGAGGTGACCTTCTTCGACTCGAGCGGCCTGCGCGTGGCCATCGTCGCGCACCGCGACCTGAAGGAGCAGGGCCGCCGGCTGGCCGTCGTCTGCGACCCGGAGGGCCATGTCCGGCGAACGTTCACGCTCGCCGGACTGGGCAACCTCCTCGAGCTACACCCGAGCCGCGCCGCGGCGCTCGCCGAGCAGCCCTAGCCGGCCTCGGAGTAGGCCGGCTCGCCCGCGGCGCGGGCCGCCGCCGCCTCGGCCTCCGCGGCGGCTCGGGCCTCCGAGCGCAACACCGTGGCTGCCACGCCGATCGCCGCAATCACGATGCCGGCCGCAACGATGAAGGAGAACCGGTAGCCGCCGATGAGCGCGTCCACCCGCGAGTCGCCGTCGGCAAGCAGGTTCTCGGTGCGCGTTGCGGACAGCGTCGCCAGCACCGCGAGCCCGACCGCGCCGCCCACCTGCAGGCTCGTGTTGACGAGCCCCGAGGCGAGCCCCGAGTCGCTCTGCGTGGCGCCCGACATCGCGAGCGTCATCAGCGCCGGGAAGGCGAGGCCCGCCCCGATGCCGAACAGGACCATCGTCGGCAGGAGGTCGAGCGCGTAGCCGGGGTCGACCGGAGCGCGGGCGAACAGCGCGAGCGCGACCGCCAGCATCACCAGACCCACGATGAGAACGGCCTTGGCGCCGAAGCGCTCGTTCAGGCGCGGCGAGAACCCGAGCGACAGCACGCCGATCAGGACGCTCACGGGCAGGAACGCAAGCCCCGTCTCGATCGCGTCATAGCCGACGATGCCCTGCAGGTAGAGGACGCCGAGGAAGAACATGCCGAACAGCCCGGCGACCATCAGCATCTGCACCACGTTGGCTCCGGTCACGTTGCGCGAGCGGAACATCCGCAGCGGCACGAGCGGGTTCACCGACCGCTCCTGGCGCACGACGAAGGCGGCCAGCAGCCCGAGCGAGATGGCGCCCAGGCCGAGCGTGCGCAGCGATCCCCAGCCGTAGTCGCCGGCCTCGAGGATCGTGTAGACGCCGAGCATCAGCGCGACCGTCACGAGCAGCGCGCCGAGCACGTCGGCGCCGCGATCGAGGCCGATGCCCTCGTCCTTGTCGACGAGCCGCAGCGCGAGCGCGGCGGTCGCGATCCCGATGGGGATGTTCACGTAGAAGATCCAGTGCCAGTCGATTCCCTGGGTCAGCACGCCGCCGGCCAGCAGGCCGATCGAGGCGCCCGCGGAGGCAACGAAGCTGTACACGCCGATCGCCTTCGCCTGCTCGCGCGGCTCGGTGAACATCGTCACGATGATCCCGAGGATCACGCCGGAGGTGAGGGCGCCGCCGATGCCCTGGATGAAGCGGGCGCCGACCAGCACCTCCTGGCTCTGCGCGAGGCCACAGATCAGCGACGCGGTGGTGAACACCGCGAGGCCGACGAGGAAGACGATGCGGCGGCCGATCAGGTCGCCGACGCGCCCGGCGAGCAGCAGCAGCCCTCCGAAGGCGATTAGGTAGGCGTTGACGACCCAGGCGAGGTTCGACTGCGAGAACCCGAGGTCGTCCTGAATCGACGGGAGCGCGACGTTCACGATCGTCGAATCGAGGATGATCATGAGCATTCCGACGCAGAGGACGTAGAGGGCCATCCACTGGCGGCGGTCGGCGGACTCGGTCACGACGCTCCCTTACTATTCGTAAGCACGACCTCGAGACCGTAGCAAACGGCTCAGGCGGCGCGCCAGACGGTGCCCGTGAGCGTCCCGAGCGGGTACTCCTCGCCGCGCATCACCTGCACCCGCCACGGCTCGAGGCGAAGCGGCGTGAAGATCGGGTTGCGCCACTCGTCCGGGCCGTACCCGGCCATCCCCTCGGGGCCCCAGCCGAGCGGCTGCGGGGTGTTCAGGAACAGGTCCCAGACCTCCGCCTTCTCGGCGTCGTCCTCGACCCAGGAGGCGACGCAGTCGGCGAAGACCGTGTCGTGCGACGGGCTCCAGTAGGAGCACGCCACGTGCGGGTTCGCCTCGAGGTGGCGCGTCTTGAGTGGCGTTCGGCCGGTGAGAGCCCACCCGAGCGGCAGTCCGTCGCGCACCACGAAGATCGGATGGAGGATGCGGTTCCGCGGACGGCCTCGCTCGTCCACCGTGGTCGCTGTGCAGAAGACGGTCTCGCCCGTGATGCGAAGGAACTCGGACTCGAGCGCCGCGAACTGCACGGGGCAAGTATGCCGTCCCGGCGGGATGCGAACATCTGTTCGTGCCGATGCCCGAGGCCACGATCCTCCACGCGGACCTCGACTCGTTCTACGCCTCGGTGGAGCAGCGCGACGATCCGCGGCTGCGCGGCCGGCCCGTGATCGTGGGGATGGGCGTCGTGCTCGCGGCGAGCTACGAGGCGAAGGCCCGCGGGGTACGCACGGCGATGGGCGGAGGGCAGGCGCAGCGGTTGTGTCCCGAGGCGGTCGTCGTGAAGCCCCGGATGGAGGCGTACTCGGAGGCGAGCAAGGCCGTCTTCGAGGTGTTCGAGAACACGACCCCGCTGGTCGAGGCACTCTCGATCGACGAGGCCTTCCTGGACGCCCGCGGGATGCGGCGGATCGCCGGCCCGCCGCTCGAGATCGCCGTGCGCCTGCGGCGGGAGGTGCTCGAGAAGGTTGGGTTGCCGGTGACCGTCGGTGTGGCGCGCACGAAGTTCCTCGCCAAGGTCGCCAGCGGCGTGGCGAAGCCCGACGGCCTGCTGGTGGTGCCGCCGGACGGCGAGCTCGCCTTCCTCCACCCCCTCCCGGTGGAGCGGCTGTGGGGCGTCGGCCCGGTGACGTCGCGGAAGCTACGTGCAAGGGGGATCGCCACCGTGGGCCAGGTCGCGCGGCTCACCGAGGAGGCGCTCGTCTCGATGCTCGGGCTCGCCTCCGGGCGGCACCTGCACGCCCTCGCCCACAACCGCGACCCGCGCCGGGTCCGGCGCGGGCGGCGGCGCCGTTCGATGGGGACCCAGCGGGCGCTCGGCCGCCGCTTCCCGCGCTCGCCCGAGGCGCTCGACGCGGCGCTCGTGGGAATCGTCGACCGCATCGGCCGCCGCCTGCGCGCGGCCCGGCGGGTATGCCGCACGGTGGTCCTGCGGCTGCGCTTCGACGACTTCACGCGGGCGACCCGCTCGCAGACGATCACCGAGGCCACCGCGCAGACCCAGACGATCCTCGCCACCGCCCGCGGGCTGCTCGCGGCGGCGATGCCGCTGATCGAGCGGCAGGGGATCACGATGATCGGGATCTCGCTCACCAACCTGGAGGACGACGACGCAGTTCAGCTGGCGCTGCCGTTCGAGCGCCGGCGGGCGCAGGCGATCGACACGACGATCGACACTGTGCGCGAGCGGTTCGGCGTGGACGCCATCACTCGCGCCGTGCTGCTGGGTCGCGACCAGGGCCTTGAGGTGCCGCTCCTCCCGGACTGAAGCCGGCGCATCCAGGGCCGTGCGGGCGCGCCCGTCCCGGGCACCAGGGAGCATGGACCTATCCGGACAGACGGTGTTGGTGACGGGCGCGAACCGCGGGATCGGACGCGCGATCGTCGAGGAGCTCGCCCGGCGCGACGTGCGGATCCTCGCGGGCATGCGCGACCCGGACGCGTTGGAGCGGGTGGGCGGGAACGCGCTCCGCGAGGCGCGGCCGGTCCGGCTCGACCTCTCGTCGCGCTCGGAGATCGAGGCGTGCGTGGCGGAGCTCGGCGACGAGCGCGTGGACGTGCTTGTCAACAACGCCGGCTGGTTCGCCGGCGGCCTGCTCGAGGAGCAGCCGCTCGACGACGTGTACCGGATGGTCCAGGTCAACCTGGCCGGGCTCGTCCACCTGACCCAGGCGCTGCTGCCGGGCATGCTGCGCCGCGGCCACGGCAGGATCGTGAACAACGCGAGCATCGCGGCCTATGCCGCCTTCCCTGGCGCCGCCGTCTACTCGGCCACGAAGGCCGCCGTGGCCGGCTTCAGCGACGCGCTCCGGCGCGAGCTCGCCGACAGCCCGCTCACCGTGCTCCAGGTCGTGACGCCGGGTGTCGAGACCGACATGCTGGCCGAGGTGCGGGAGGCCTACGAGCCGCACCTCGGCGACACGTCCAAGATCGAGGGTGTCGAGCCCCACGAGTGGGCGGCGAAGATCGTGAACGCCATCGAGTCGGACGACGAGCTGCTCAACCCCACCGGCGCCGAGCGCCTCGCCAAGCTCGCCTCGCGCGGGCCGGCCGGCCTGCTGGATGCCGTGATGTCAAGAGCGTTCGGCCGCTGACAGACTGCGGCGCGTGGAGATCGCCGCGACCGACTACCACACGGCCGGGGAGCCGTTCCGGATCGTCGAGGAGGGCGCGGTGGACCTGCCCGGCGAGTCGGTCGCCGCGCGGCGCGAGCGCGCCGCGCGGTCCGAGGAGGCGGAGCGGCTGCGGCGGCTGCTGTGCCACGAGCCGCGCGGGCACGCCGACATGTACGGGTGCTTCCTCGTGCCTCCGGACGACGAGGGCGCCGACCTCGGCGTGCTGTTCTGGCACAAGGACGGCTACTCCACGGCGTGCGGCCACGGCACGATCGCGCTCGGGGCGTGGGCGGTCGAGTCCGGCCGGGTGGAGGCGCCCCGCGAAGGCGAGGTCGACGTGACGATCGACGTGCCCTCCGGGCGCGTGGTCGCCCGGGTGAGGCGCCGCGCCGGCCAGGTGGACGCGGTGGCGTTTCGCAACGTTCCCGCGTTCGTGATCGCGCGCGGCGTCGAGGCGGGCGGCGTGGAGGTCGACGTCGCCTACGGCGGGGCGATCTACGCCTTCGCCTCGGCGGAGAGCCTCGGCCTGCGGGTCGTGCCCGAGGCCGTGGTCGAGCTGATCGCGGCCGGGCGCAAGGTGAAGCGGGCGCTCGAGGGCAGCGAGGTCGCGCGCCACCCCGACGACGAGCGGCTGTCGGGCATCTACGGCACGGTCATCCACGAGCAGATCGGCCCGCTGCACCAGCGGAACGTGGCGGTCTTCGCCGACGGGGAGGTGGACCGCTCGCCGACCGGGTCGGCCACCTCGGCGCGGACCGCGCTGCTGCTCGAGGACGGAGGGCTCGCCGAGGGGCAGGCGTGGCGAAACGACTCGATCGTCGGGACCAGCTTCCACGCGCACGCGATCGGGCGGACCCCCGGCGGTGTGCTCACCGAGGTCGAGGGGATGGCCTTCCGCACCGCGGAGCACCGCTTCGTCCTGGACCCACGCGACCCCCTGGGCACCGGCTTCGTCCTGCGATGAGCATCCCGTTCGTCGGCGCGGACGAGGTGAAGCGCCGCCTGAGCGCGGCGCGCGCCGCGGACGCGCTCGAGGCGGCCCTCCGGGCCGGGCTGGACCCGGAGGCCGACCCGCCGCGGAGCGCCATCGAGGTCGACCGCGGCGAGGTCCTCGTCATGGCCTCCCCGGCGGCGCGGCATCCCGTGGTGAAGCTCGTCAGCGTGGGAGGCGCGCCGCGGATCCAGGGGGTGTGCGTCGTCTTCGACGGCGCGACGCTGGCGCCGCTAGCCCTGATCGACGGGATCGCCCTCACGAACCTGCGTACCTCCGCGGTCTCGGCGCTGGCCGTGCGTCACCTGGCGCCTGCGGACGCACGGCGGCTCGTGGTGTTCGGCCGCGGCCCCCAAGCCCGCGCTCACGAGCTCGCGCTGCGCGAGGTGCGCCCGCTCGAGCGGGTCGACGTGGTGGGCCGGGACAGCGCCAGGGCCGAGGTCGACGAGCTGGTCGCCCGGGCCGACCTGGTCTGCTGCTGCACCACGGCCCGCGAGCCGCTGTTCGACGGCGGGCTGGTTCCCGATCACGCCACGGTCGTGGCGATCGGCTCCCACGAGCCCGGCGCCCGCGAGACCGACGACGCCCTGGCCGCCCGCGCGACCGTCGTCGTGGAGTCGCGCAGCTCTGCGTTGCGCGAGGCCGGCGACGTGATCCAGGCGATCGACGCCGGCGCGGCGACCGCCGACGAGCTGGTCACGCTCGCGGAGCTGGTCCGGGGCGAGAGAGCGCCGGCGGCGGCCCACCCGCGGCTGTTCAAGAGCACCGGAATGTCGTGGGAGGACGCCGTGGTGGCCGCGGAGCTCACCGAACACGTCTGATCTTCTCGGCGATGAGGTCCGGCCGGGAGATGGGCCCGCCCGGCACCTCCTCGATGTGCGCCTCGGGGTAGAGCTCCGCCACGCGCGCCGCCAGCGCGCCCTCGAACAGCGGCTCGGCCGCGTCGTGCAGGATCCAGAGCCGGGCCCCGAGCTCGCGGGCCTGCTCGGTCGGGTCGTCCTGGAGCCAGCCCCGGGCGCGCTCCGGCGCGGCCTCAGGCGATATGTAGGCCGAGACGACCGCGACCCGCTCGCGCAGCTTCTCCTCGTCCATGCCGGGATTGGTGGCGGCGACGATCGTTCGGAGTGCCGTGCGGGGGTCGGTGCTCATCATCTGCATGAACATCTCCATGACCGAGTCGGAGCCCGCCATCACGCCGGAGTGCCTCAGCTCGCTGCGCGGAAGCACCGCCGCCGCGGCCGGCTGCACGCTGAGGACCGTCTCGATCAAATCGGGCCGGGCCGCGGCGACGCGCGCGGCGAGGTTGAAGCCGTAGCCCACCGCCAGCGCGACCGCCCGGCCGCCCGCGGCCTCGGCGACCGCCAGGAGGTCGGCGGCGTCGGTGTCGGCGTCGTAGGGGCGCTGCCGGGTGGACGACCCGCAGCCGCGCGCGTCGTAGGTGACCACGCGATGGTCGCGCGCGAGATCGCCGATCAGCTCCTCGTAGACCCCGGGGTGGCTCCAGAGGATCTGGTGGACGACGAGGACGAGCGGGCCACTCCCGCGCGTCTCCCAGTGGACCTGCACGCCGTCGGGCCGCTCGACCGCGGGCACGGGCCGTGAGGCTAGCGACCGGCGGGACCGGGCATGGAGAACGTGAGCGAAGGCGAAAGACGGGAGGACCGATGGCCACGCAGAAGCAGCGCCAAGCCGCGCGGAAGAACGTCAAGAAGGCCCAGTCCGGCGCGCGCCAGAAGAAGACCATCACGAAGCTGTCGCAGAAGACGCGCTCGGCGCTCGGCCGCGAGGGCGCCAAGGCCGCCGCCCGCAAGCGCGGCGCCTCGAAGGGCACGGGCAGCGGAGCGGGCGCGATGACCGTCACGGAGCTGCGGCGGGAGGCCGCCAAGCTCGGCGTCGAGGGTCGCTCCAAGATGGGCAAGGCCCAGCTGATCCGCGCCGTGGGTCAGAAGCGCCGCTAGATCGACGCACACCCGGGCCGGGGCCGTTGTCAGGATTGGCCCATGGCCACTCGTTCGGGCTCCGTGACACGGCCCTTCACGGAGCGCACCGCCTGGGCGCGCAACCTGGCGGCGCCCGTGCGGGACTTCCTCAGCACGGAGTCCGCCGGCGCCTTGGCGCTGCTGGCCGCGGCGGTGGCGGCTCTCGCCTGGTCCAACTCCCCGTGGTCGGCCTCCTACGAGTCGTTCTGGACCACCACGCTCTCGATCCGCGTCGGAGACGAGGCCCTCTCGCTCGAGCTTCGGGAGTGGGTGAGCGAGGGCCTGATGGCCTTCTTCTTCCTGGTCGTGGGGCTCGAGGCGAGGCGCGAGCTGGACCTCGGGACGCTGCGGGAGCGGCGCCGCCTGACGATCCCCCTGCTAGCGGCGGTCGGCGGGATGGTCCTGCCCGCGCTGATCTACCTGGGGGTGAACGGCGGCGGCGAGGGAGCCGACGGCTGGGGTGCGGCCATTTCGACCGATACCGCCTTCGCGCTCGGGGTGGCCGCCCTGGTGGCTCGCGGCGCCACCCAGCTGCGCGTTCGGCTGTTGACCCTCACGGTCATCGACGACCTCGTGGCGCTGCTCGTGATCGCCACCGTCTACACGGAGGAGGTCGACGCGGTCGCCCTGGCCGTGGCCGGCGCCCTGTTCCTCCTGCTGCTCGCGCTGCGCTATGCACCGCCGGCGTGGCGCGCGCCGGCCGTGGCGCTGGCGGGCGCCGGAGTGTGGGTCGCGCTCCACGAGTCCGGCGTCGACCCCCTGCTCGCCGGGCTGGCCGTGGGCCTCGCGGTGAGCGCCTATCCGCCTGCGCGGAGCGATCTCGAGCGCGTCACGGAGCTGGCCCGCTCCTTCCGCGAGCAGCCGACGCCCGAGCTGGCCCGCTCGGCGCAGCTCGGCGTGACGTCCGCGATCTCGCCCAACGAGCGGCTCCAGTATCGCCTGCACCCCTGGACGAGCTTCGTGATCGTGCCGCTGTTCGCGCTGGCGAACGTGGGCATCGAGATCGACGGGGACCTGCTCGGCGACGCGCTCACGTCGCCCATCACGCTCGGAATCGTGCTCGGCTACGTGATCGGGAAGCCGGCCGGGCTCGTCGCGGGCGCCTGGATCGCGACGCGGACCGGGCTGCGGCCGGCCCTGACCTGGCCCGTGATCGTGGGCGGCGGAGCCATCGCGGCGATCCCGTTCACCGTCTCGCTGCTGATCGCCGGCATCGCCTTCGAGGGCCGCGAGCTCGAGGAGGCCAAGCTCGGCGTCCTCGCCGCCGCCCTCCTCGGCTCGCTGATCAGCTGGGCGGTCTTCCGCGCGATCGCCCGGCTGCCGGACAGCATGCGGGCGCGCCAGCTCGCTCGCACCGCCGACGAGCTGCTCGACCTCTCCGAACCGGTCGATCCGCGCCGCGACCACTTCCGCGGCCCCGACACCGCGCCGGTCACGCTGGTCGAGTACGGCGACTACCAGTGCCCATACTGCGGCCAGGCGGAGCTCGTGATCCGCGCGCTGCTCGACGAGTTCGGCGACGAGCTGCGCTACGTGTGGCGCCACCTGCCGCTGAACGACGTCCACGTCAACGCCCAGCTCGCCGCCGAGGCGACCGAGGCGGCGGGGAGCCAGGAGGCGTTCTGGCCGATGCACGACAGGCTGCTGGCCGCCCAGGACGAGCTGACCGCGCCCGACCTGAGGCGCCACGCCGAGCACCTCGGCCTCGACGTCGACCGGTTCTGGGACGAGCTGCGTCGCCGCGAGCACTCCGAGCGGGTGGCGGAGGACGTGGGGAGCGCCGACGCGAGCGGGGTGGCCGGCACGCCCACCTTCTTCATCAACGGCCGGCGCCACCACGGCGCGTACGACGTCGACACGCTCGGGGCGGCCGTCCGGGCCGCCCGGACGCGAGCGCGTGTGGCGAGGTTGGGCGCGGCCGCTCCGGGCACACCGTCCTGAAGCAACCGGAAGGGAAGCCATGGCTGACGAGCTGCAGGGCAAGAAGATCGCGATCCTGGCCGCCGACGGCGTCGAGCAGGTCGAGCTCGAGCAACCGCGCGAGGCGGTCGAGTCGGCCGGCGCCGAGACCGAGTTGCTGTCGCTCGAGTCCGGCGAGATCCAGGCCATGAACCACGACATCGACAAGGGCGACACGTTCCCGGTCGACCGGGTCGTGTCGGACGCGTCACCGGACGACTACGACGGCCTGGTCCTCCCCGGCGGCACCATGAATCCTGACAAGCTGCGCATGGACGAGAGCGCGATCTCGTTCCTCCAGGCCTACTTCCGTACGGGCAAGCCGGTCGGCGTGATCTGCCATGGCCCCTGGTCCCTGGTCGAGGCGGACCTCGTCCGCGGGCGGACCCTGACCTCGTGGCCCAGCATCCGCACCGACATCCGCAACGCCGGCGGCAACGTCGTCGACGAGGAGGTCGTGACCGACCAGGGCCTGGTATCGAGCCGCAGCCCCGACGACCTGCCCGCGTTCTGCGCCAAGATCGTCGAGGAGTTCGCGGAAGGCGAGCACGAGGTGCACGACGAGGGCGCGACCACGACGACCAGGTCGTGACGAGCCGCTAGCGGCGCGAGATCGCGGAGAGCGGCACGGTCGAGGCGGCGCCGCGCTTCAACCAGCGCACCACGGCCGTGCCGGCCTTCGGGTCGACCGACAGGACCTTGCCGATCTCGCCCGTGGCCTTCTTGCGGACGTGACCCTCGGGCAGCGGTGTTGCCGTCGTCTCGGCCGGCCTCCGCGGCGCCCGCTCACGCCGGCGCCTCGGGGCGTCGCCGCTCGCCGGACGCGCGGCACGCCTCGGCGGCCGCTCGTCCGCCTTCTTCTGCACGTTCTCGAGCGGCACCATGTTGGCGCCGGTTCCCTTCGTCTCTGTGTCGAGGACCCAGGTCTTTCCCATCACCTACAAGTCTAGAAACGCTCAGCGCGGCCGCCCGAGGTAGGCGTCGGGCCGGAGGTCCGCCGGCAGCGGCCCTCCGAGCGCGGCCTCGGCGAGCGCCCGGCCGAGCGCGGGCGCGTGCTTGAACAGGTTGCCCCCGGCGGCGAACAGGATGCCCTCCGCCTCCCAGACCGCCAGCGCGTCGTCGCTCCAGGGCAGCTCCGTGACCCAGCAGTGGACGTACTCGACGGGTTCGGGGTCGAGCCCCGGAAGCGCGCGGCGGACGTAGTCGCCGGCCCGGTCGGCCAAGGCCGCCAAGCTCGCGGGGTCGGCAAGGCTCCCGTCCTCCCTCGCTTCGACGGCGTCGGCGACGCCGACCGAGTAGCGGCGGTTCCCCGGCTGCGCCGCCGCATAGGCGCCCACCTCGCCGAACTCGCCGCTGCCGTCGAGGAGGCAGGCGAGCCGATCCGACTCGTCTCGGACGGCGAACGTGACGCGCCCATGCGCGGAGAGGCGCAGCGGTAGTGAGATCCCCGCGGCCCGCGCCAGCGCCGCGGTGCCGCGTCCCGCGCACACCACCACGCTCGCGTGCTCGGCTCGCGCGGTCGCGGCGCGCACCTCGACCGTGCCCCAGCCGGTGGGGCGGACGGTGATCGCCTCGCCCGCCACGAGGCCGTCTCCGACCCGCGCGGCGAGCGCGCCGACCGCCGCCCGCGCTCGGATCGCTCCACCCGCCTCGTCCAGCATGGCCGGCCCCTGATAGGCGGCCAGGATCGGCAGGCGCTCGGCAAGCTCGGCAGGACCGATCGCACGAGCCGGGACGCCCGCCTCCTCGAGCAGCGCCAACCGCCGCTCCACCGCCGGCCCGAGACCGACGGTCCCGTCGCGGGAGATGAGCTCCACGCCGAGGCGCTCCGCCCACCCGTCCCAGAGCGCACGGCTCGACCGCGCGAGCTCCACGAGGCGCGGATCGTCGTGGGCGTGACGGAAGACGCGGGACTCACCGGCGGACTGGCCCTCGCCGGGGAGCCCGCTCTCGTACACGCGCACCGAGGCGCCGAGCTCCAGCAGCGCGTACGCCGTGGACAGCCCGACGATGCCGGCGCCGATGACGCCGATGTCAGCCGCGGGGCGCTCCATGCCACGAGACTACGCCCGTCCGATGGGGCGCTCGTCAGGGCGCCTGGAACGGAGTGCGAGAATGGCTCGGGTGTCCGTCGCCTCCGTTTCCGAGCTGCCCGGCATCGCCGCGCCGGGGATCCTCGAGCGCTTCCATCCGGCGGTGCGGACCTGGTTCGAGCGCCGCTTCCCCGACGGGCCGACCGAGGCCCAGGCGGGGGGCTGGCCCCAGATCGTCTCCGGCCGTCACACGCTGATCTGCGCCCCCACCGGCTCGGGCAAGACGCTCGCCGGGTTCCTGGCCGCGATCGACGCCCTCTACCGCGCCCACGAGGCCGGTGAGGACATCGAGGGCGTCACTCAAGTGGTGTACCTCAGCCCGCTGAAGGCGCTCGCCGTCGACATCCACACGAACCTCGAGGAGCCGCTCGCCGAGATCGCCGAAGTCGCCGTGGAGCTCGGCTACGAGCCGGCCCCGATCACCGTGGGCGTGCGGACCGGCGACTCAACTTCCTCGGAGCGCCAGACCATGCTGCGCCGCCCGCCAAATCTGCTCGTCACGACGCCCGAGTCGCTCTACCTGTACCTCACCGCGGAGCGCTCGCGCGCCACGCTCGCGGGGGTCGAGACCGTAATCGTCGACGAGATCCACGCGCTGGCCCGCGACAAGCGCGGCTCGCACCTGACGCTCTCGCTCGAGCGGCTGCAGGCGGTGACCGACCGTGCGCCGCTCCGCATCGGGCTGTCGGCCACCGTCAAGCCGGTCGAGACCGCCTCCCGGCTGCTGGTGGGAGCGGGCGAGCCGCTCCCCGGCGTGGTCGACAGCGGGCACCGGCGCCGGCTGGACCTGTCGCTCGAGCTGCTCGACGGGGAGCTCGAGGCGTCCCTCTCGGGCGACCACTTCGGCGAGATCGTCGACCGCATCGCAGCCCACGTCGCGAACCACCGGACGACGCTGGTGTTCGTCAACACCAGGAAGCTGTCCGAGCGCGTGGCCCACCAGCTGGGCGAGCGGCTCGGTCAGGACCAGGTGGCCGCCCATCACGGATCGCTGTCGCGCGAGCGCCGCCAGCGGGTCGAGCACCGCCTGCGGGCAGGCGAGCTGCGCGCGCTGGTGGCCACCGCCTCGCTGGAGCTGGGCATTGACGTGGGGCCGGTCGAGCTGGTCTGCCAGATCGGCTCGCCGCGCAGCATCGCCACCTTCCTCCAGCGCGTGGGGCGCGCCAACCACCACCGCACCGGCGTGCCGCGGGGAGTCGTGTTCCCGACCACCCGCGACGAGCTCGTGGAGTGCACGGCGCTGCTGGCCGCGGTCGGGCGCGGCCGCCTCGACGCGCTCCACCCGCCCGAGCGGCCGCTCGACGTGCTCGCCCAGCAGATCGTGGCCGAGACGGCGGCGCGCGGCGACGAGGGCGTGGCCGAGGAGGAGCTCTTCGGCATCGTCACCCGCGCCTGGCCGTACCGGGAACTAGCGCGCGAGGAGTTCGACGAGATCGTCGAGCTGGTCTCGGCCGGCATCGAGACGGGCCGGGGCCGGCGCATGGCCTATCTGCATCGCGACCGCGTGAACGGTCGGCTGCGCGGCCGCCGCGGCGCGCGCCTCGCCACCCTCACCTCGGGTGGGGCGATCCCCGAGACCGGCGACTACCGCGTGCTGATGGAGCCGGGCGACGTGTTCGTGGGGACCGTGAACGAGGACTTCGCGATCGAGTCGCAGCAGGGCGATGTCTTCCTGCTCGGCACCCATCCCTGGCAGATCGTGCAGGTCACGAACGGCACCATGCGCGTGCGCGACGCCGCCGGCAGGCACCCCACGGTCCCGTTCTGGCTGGGAGAGGCGCCGAGCCGCACCGACGAGCTCTCGGAGGAGGTGTCGCGGCTGCGCGTCGCGGTGGCGGAGCGGTACGACGCGGGCGGGCGCGAGGCCGCCATGACGCTCGTCCAGGAGCGCTCGGGCGTGGACTTCGTGGCCGCCGCGCTGGTCGTGGACTACCTCGCGGCCGGCCGCGCCGAGCTCGGCGGCGTGATGCCGAGCCACGACGACATCGTGTTCGAGCGCTTCTTCGACGAGACCGGCGGGATGCAGCTGATCGTCCACGCTCCCTTCGGCTCGGCGGTCAACAGCGCGCTCGGCCTCGGGCTTCGCAAGAAGTTCTGCGTGACGTTCGACTTCGAGCTGCAGGCGGCGGCGAACGACGACGCCGTGTTGCTCTCGCTCGGTCCCCAGCACTCCTTCCCGCTCGAGGACGTGCCCGGCTTCCTCCGCTCGCACAACGTCCAGGACGCGGTCATCCAGGCGGTGCTGCGCAACCCGATGTTCACGGCGCGCTGGCGCTGGAACCTGAACCGCTCGCTCGCCGTGCTGCGCCGCAAGGGCGGCCGGGTGAACCCGTTCAACATCCAGCGGATGGAGTCGGATGACCTGATGGCAGCCGTCTTCCCCTCGCTGGCGGCCTGCCAGGACAACGCCCCCGCCGGTCCGATCGAGATCCCCGACCACCCGCTGGTGCGCGAGACGCTGGGCGACTGCCTGAACGAGGGCATGGACATCGAGGGCCTGAAGGCGCTGCTGCGCCGTTTCGAGGAGGGCACGGTCCGCCTCCACTTCGTCGACACGGTCGAGCCGAGCGTGCTCGCGCACGAGATCCTGAACGGCGCTCCCTTCACGTATCTCGACGAGGACACCGAGATCGGCGAGCGCAGGTCGCGGGCGGTTCCGCTGCGGCGCGGCCTTCCGGTGGAGCCGCGCGAGCTGGGCCGGCTCGACCCCGACGCGATCGAGCGGGTGCGCGCCGAGGCGAACCCGGACGTTCGCGACGCCGACGAGCTCCACGACGTGCTGGTGTCGCTCGTCGCCGTCCGGCCGCGGCCGGAGTGGGCCGAACACTTCGAGGCCCTGGCCCGGGCCGGCCGGTCGGCCGAGGTCCACGCCGGCGGGGGCGAGCTCCTGTGGGCGCCGACCGAGCGCCGCGCCGAGGTCGAGGCCCTGTTCCCGGGCGCCCGCTTCGTGCCCGACCGCCCGCTCCCACCCGGCCTGGCCGCCACGGTCGAGCCCGAGGAGGCGGCGTCGGACCTCGTCCGCGGTCATCTCGAGGTGGGCGGTCCCGTGACGGTCGACGACCTCTCCGCGGCCACGGGCCTGTCGCGGTCGTCGCTGACGATCGCCCTCGAGATGCTCCGGGGGCGCGGCTTCGCGGTGAGCGGCCGCTTCGAGCCGGAGCGGGGCGAGCAATGGTGCGCCCGCCGCCTGCTGGCCCGGATCCACGGCTACACGCGCGAGCGCCGCCGCGCCCAGATCCGCCCCGTCAGCCAGGAGGAGTGGCAGGAGTTCCTGCAGCGCTGGTGGCACGCCGCTCCCGGCACCCGGCGTCAGGGCCGCGCCGGCCTGGCCGAGGTGATCGAGCAGCTCCAGGGGTTCGAGCTCCCGGCCGGGGAGTGGGAGCGCGTCTTCTCGGAGCGGGTCGAGGCGTACCGGCCCGAGTGGCTCGACGAGCTGTGCCTGTCGGGCGAGGTGGCCTGGGGCCGGCTGTCGGTGCTGGAGCCCGCCGGCGAGCCCGAGGAGGACGAGGACGAGCCCCGCGTCTCGGGCAAGACGCCGTCCCGCCGGACGCCGATCACGTTCATGCTCCGCCCGGACCTCACCTGGCTGCTGCAGGCACACCGCGGGGACGTGGCGCCGGCCGAGCCCACGGTCGGCTCGGGACGCGAGGTGCTCGACGCGCTGCGGGCGCACGGCGCGCTGTTCCACCCCGACCTGCAGGCCATCATGGGCCGGCGCGCGAGCGACGTGGAGGACGGCCTCTGGGACGGCGTCGCCCGCGGGCTGATCGCAGCCGACGGCTTCAACGCGATCCGCTCGCTCCTCGACGCCCGCACCAGGGTGGCGCGCCGGCGCCGGCCCTATCCCCGGCCCGGCTCCCGCGGCCGGCGTGGCACGTGGCGCCAGGGCGTGGAGGGTCGCTGGACGCTGCTGCCTCCCGCCCGCCCGGTGGAGGACGTGGAGGAGCTGGCCGAGACGGTCGCCTGGCAGCTGCTCCATCGCTGGGGCGTGGTCTGCCGTGACGTCTACCTGAGCGAGCGGCTGGCCGTCCCCTGGCGCGAGATCCTCTGGGCGCTGCGCCGCCTCGAGGCCCGCGGCCTGATCCGCGGCGGGCACTTCGTCACCGGCGTGACCGGCGAGCAGTTCGCCGAGGAGCGGACGTTCCCCGTGCTGCGGCCCTAGTCGGCGGGATCGTGCCCGACCGAGCCCTCGAAGAGCTCGGCCACCATGTGCCCGTGGCCGTCCGGGTCGCGGACGCACATCTGCCGGTTCGGGCCGGGCCCGGGCCCGTCCTCGATCTCGTCCGCTCGATGCCCGGCCTCGATCAGCCGGGAGCGCAGTTCCTCGAGATCGCTCGTGTACAGGTAGAGGAACCCGGGCGTGGGAGCGTCCGGGCCCGTCTCGGGCACCTCGTCGACCCGGGCGAGCATGACCTTCGCCGCCGAGGTGGCCTCGAGGCCGGCGAACTCGAGCCGCTCCCCCGGCTGATGGCGCTTTACCACCTCGAACCCCAAGGCCTCGTAGAACGGAATCGAGCGCTCGACGTCGGCGACCAGGATGAAGGGGACGAGGTCGACGACCGCGCCGGGCGCCGCCGGCGTCACTCCCATCGTGGCGCGCTCGCGCCCGCCGCCGCGAGCGCCTCCTCGCGGCGCGCGTAGTCCTCGACGGCGACGATCCGCCCGCACCCGACCCGGAAGACGTTGAACAGCTGGCCCCGCACGTCGACCCCGCCGATCTCCCCCAGGCCGGGCAGCTTCGCGCCGAGCACCACGACGCCGTCGCCCGCGACGATCTCGACGGCGTCGGCGCCCAGCCGGCCCTCGAGGCTGCCCTGGAGCATGTCGAGCACCTGTTCCCGGTTGCGGCAGACGGCCGCGTCGCGCACGCCGCGCCAGGTCACGTGCGGGTCGAACCAGCGCTCGACCTCCTCGAGATCGCCGCGCCGCATCGCGTCCAGCCAGCCCACGAGAACGTCGAGCGGCTCGGCGGCGTGAATCGCCATCGCCCTCAGCAACCCCCGGAGCCCACGCGCCTGCAGCTGGCGACGTGCTCCGCGTTGTCCGCGAGCAGCGCCCGGCCGAGGCGGAGCACCTCGAGCACCCGATCGTCGGCGACGCGGTAGAAGACGTGCGGGTGGCGCCGCTCGCGCTCCACGAAGCCGCACCAGCGCAGGCACGCGAGATGGTTCGACACCTTCGGCTGGGGCTGCCCGAGCCAAGCGACCAGCTCCCCCACCGACAGCTCGCCGTGCTCGTCGAGCAGCTCGACGACGCGAACCCGCGTGGGATCTGACAGCACCCTGAAGTACTTCGCGACGAGATCGGGCTCGGCCGGGCTCTCGGGGAGCAGGAACGGCGTCTCGAGAGAGAGGCGGGCCACGCTGAGCGCAGCGTATCATCCTGGAGTGATATGCTCCGAGCCGCCGGCGTTGAACACGTCGTGCATCGTCGTGCGGAGTGCGCCACGGGCGGGGCCGGGCCGCATTCGCCCAGCTCGCACGTCGTCGCCTGCGGCATGGATCAGCGCGTGAACGCAGGTCACGAGCCACTCAGCGGGCACGTCGGTGCGGAAGTCGCCGCTTCGACGGCCGCGATCGATCAGCTTGCGAAGGCGCCGGTGCGCGGCCTTGTGGGCCTCCCTGAGCGTCTCGGCGTCGAGCTGCTCGCCGGCCGCCTGGGCGATCGCGGTGTTGCGGTCGAGGTCGCGCCAGCCGACGTCGATAACGCGCTGGAGCGCCTCGAGCGGCGGCCCTCGCTCGGGCTCGACGGCGTCCAGCGCGTCGGTGGTCCGCCGGACGGCTCGTTCCACTACCGCCTCCAGCAGCTCCTCGCGGGTGGCGAAGTGGGCGTATACGGTGACGCGAGAGACGCCCGCCTCGCCGGCCACCGCGACTATCGTCGGCTGAGCTCCGCGCTCGAGCAGCCGCTCGGCCGCGTCGAGGATGGCCTCGACGTTGCGCTCGGCGGTGGCGCGCCGATGATCGATGGCCGGCTGTGACATCCGAACCGTCACGGTACTCAGTGCACCGGAGCCGCCGCCCCGTGCGGCCGAACCGACGGCACGCTCCGCAAGGCGATCGCCCCGAGCGCCACCGCGATGCCGGCCGCCGCGACGAAGCCGTCCTGGTATCCGGCGGCGATGCCGGTCAGGGTCGTGATGTCGCCCGCCGTCGCCGCGATCGCCGCAAGCACGGCAACCCCGAGCGCAGCCCCCAGCTCGTGCGAGGTGGCGATGAACCCGGAGGCAAGCCCGGCCTGCTCCGGGTCGACTCCGCCCAGCGCGGTCACGGTGACGCCCGGAAACACGAGCCCCATGCCCACCCCGACGACGAGGAAGCCGGGCAGCAGATGGGCGAGGTAGCTCGCCTCGTCGGGCGCCGCGGCGAGTACGAGCGCCCCGGCCGCCACCAGCAGGAGCCCGCCGACGACCACCGCCCGCGTACCGACGCGCGGTAGCACGCGCGAGGCAACGTGCGCGGCGACCCCGATCGACAGCGCCAGCGGCAGGAACCCAAGCCCTGTCTCGAGTGCCGAAGCGTCGAGCACGTGCTGGAGATAGAGCGAGTTCAGGAAGAACGTGCCCACCAGGATTCCGGTCACGCCGAGCACCACCGCACTACTCGAGACGAGCGAGCGCAGGCGCCAGGTCGCCGGAGGTACGAGCGGCCGCCGGCTCGCCCGCTCGATCACGGCGAAGGCCGCTAGGAGGACCGCCGACAGGGCGAGCAGCCACAGGGTGCGCGCCGAGCCCCAGCCGTGGTCCGACGTACCGTCGAGCGCGTAGACGAGCACCATCAGGCCGGCCACCAGCGTCAGCGCCCCCGGGAGGTCGAGCCCGCGCTCATCGGCCGACGGCTTGCCCGCAGGGATCAGACGCGGCGTGAGCGCCAGCGCGATCACACCGACCGGCACGTTCACGAGGAAGATCCATTCCCAGCTCAGTCCCGAGGTGAGCACTCCGCCGGCCAGCACGCCGACCGCGGCACCGGCGCTGCCGATCGCACCCCATGCGCTGAGCGCCTTGGTCTGCTGGACGCCGGAGTAGGTCGTCGTCAGGATCGAGAGCGCAGCCGGCGTGAGCAGCGCCGCGCCCACGCCCTGGGCGGCCCGCGCGGCGATCAGCGCCCCCGGTGACGGTGCAAGCCCGCTGGCGAGCGAGGCGGCGGTGAACACCGACAGGCCGATGAGGAAGATCAGCCGGCGATCGAACCGGTCGGCGAGCCGGCCGCCGAGCAGCAGCAGGCCGCCGGTGAACAGGACGTAGATCGTCACAACCCACTCGAGGTCGGCCGCCGCGAAGCCGAGCGCCGTCCCGATCGAGGGCAGGGCGACGTTAACGACGGTGATGTCGAGGATGACCATGAACTGAGCCGCCCCGAGCAGGAACAGGATCGACCACGGCTGATGAGTGTCGGTGGCGGTGGTGGTGGCGGACATCGCAAGAACCTCGCTGGCGTGGTTTACATCAGTGTCAACCATGCTAGCAGCAGCCTTTACAGAACTGTCAAGGCAAAGGCCCTGTGAGCCACGCTGACCGGCTCATGCCGCCGGTAGGTAGCCTCGGTTCGTGGCAACCACCCAGGTCTTCCGTACCGAGAGCTTTCCCGACCTCGGCGACGAGGTCATCTACCCCCGCCTCTCCGACAAGAAGCTCGCCTGGCTGCGCGAGCGTGGCGGCGTGCGCAAGTCGTTCGAGCCGGGCGAGGTCCTCTACGAGCACGCCGTGCGCGACGCCCCCTTCTTCGTGATCGAGCGCGGGCTGGTCGAGTTCATCGACCGCAAGCCCGGCAAGGACGTTCACATCGCCCAAGCCGACGCCGGGACTTTCATCGGCGACATCGCGATCTTCACCGGCGAGCCGACGATCAGCGCCTGCGTGGCGGTCGAGCCGACCGACGTGATCGCCTTCGGCCGCGCCGGGCTGCGCGACATGGTCGCCCGCTGGCCCGAGCTCGGCGAGCACATCTTCCGCACCCTGCTGGCGCGGCGCGCCTGGCACGAGGCCGAGGGGCACGGGGTGATGCGGTTGATCGCGCCGCGCGGCTCGCGCCGGGCGTTCGAGGTGCGCGACCTGCTCGAGCGCAACCTGCTGCCGGTGCGCTGGTACGACGTCGACACGGACGAGGAGAGCGCCGCCCTGCTCGAGTGGCTGCAGATACCGCGCGAGGAGACGCCAGTGCTCGTGCACGCGCGAAACGTGATGCGCAACCCGTCGGCGGCCCAGGTGGCGCGCGCCTTGGGGCTGCGCGCCGAGGTCGACGGTCAGCGCTTCGACCTGGTGGTGCTGGGCGCGGGACCGGCCGGTCTCGCGGCGGCCGTCTACGGCGGCTCGGAGGGACTGCGCACCTTCGTGGCCGAGTCGTGGGCGCCGGGGGGGCAGGCCGGCACCAGCGCCCGGATCGAGAACTACCTCGGCTTCCCGAGCGGGATCGGCGGCCGCGAGCTGACCACCAAGGCCACCCTGCAGGCACGCCGCTTCGACGCCGTGCTGTCCAGCTTCCACCCCGCCGTCGAGCTGGCCGACGGCCCGGAGGGGCTGGTGCGGGTCGACCTCGACGACGGCCAGCACGTCCTGGCCCGCTCGCTGGTCATGGCGACCGGCGTGCGCTGGCGCGAGCTCGACGCCGAGGGCGTCGACCGCTTCCGCGGCGCCGGCGTGTACCACGCCGCGATGTCCACCGACGCTGAGCGCGCCCGCGACAAGGACGTCGTCGTGGTCGGCGGCGGCAACTCAGCGGGCCAGGCCGCCGTCCACCTCGCGAGCCGCGCCCGGAGCGTCCGCATCGTCGTGCGGGGCGAGAGCCTCAAGTCGACCATGTCGCACTACCTGCGCGACCGCATCGAGCGCTCGCCCCGGATCGAGGTCATCACGGAGACCGAGCTGACCGCCGTCCACGGCGCGAGCACCGTCGAGTCCGTCACCCTACGCGACAGCCGCGACGGCACCACCGAGGAGATCGACTGCACCGCCGTGTACGTGATGATCGGCGCCGACCCCTGCACCGAGGCCTCCAACGGCGTGCTCGCGGTCGACCCCGCCGGCTACCTCCTCTGCGGCCACGGCGCGGCCGACTGCCCGGGCCACCTGCGCTGGCCGCTCGCCGACCGCGAGCCCCACCTGCTGGAGACGATACGTCCCGGCGTCTTCGCCGCCGGCGACGTCCGGGCCGGCGCCTCCAAGCGCGTCGCCGGCGCCGTGGGCGACGGCGCCCTGGTGGTGCGCTTCGCCTACGACGTGCTGGCGGGCTAACGCTTGAAGGCGATAACGCAGGACAGGTACGGCTCTTCGGAAGTCCTCCAGCTGGCCGACATCGAAAAGCCGACTCCCGGGGACGACGAGGTGCTGATCAGCGTCCGGGCGGCGGGCGTCGGTCCCGAGGTCTGGCATGTGATGACCGGGCGGCCGTACTTCGTCCGCCTCATGGGCTTCGGAGTGCGCAAGCCGAAGGCGCGGGTGATCGGCAGAGACGTGGCCGGCAGCGTGGAGGCGGTCGGCAGCCAGGTGACCGGCTTCAAGCCCGGCGATGAGGTGTTCGGCAGCTGCCGCGGCGCCCTCGCCGAGTACGCCTGCGCGTCGGCGGGCGACGAAAGCGGTGTGGACGGCGGCGGAGTACTGGCGCCGAAGCCGGCAAACCTCACGTTCGAGCAGGCGGCCGGCATCTCGACCTCGGGCTGCACGGCCGTCCAGGGACTGCGCGACGCGGGCGGACTCCAAGCCGGACAGTCGGTGCTGATCATCGGCGCCTCGGGAGGTGTCGGCACGTTCGCGGTGCAGGTCGCCAAAGCGCTCGGCGCGCGGGTCACCGGCGTCTGCAGCACGGCGAAGGTGGACCTGGTTCGGTCCATCGGCGCCGACGAGGTGATCGACTACACACGCGAGGACTTCACCGAGCAGCCGCCCCCCTACGACCTCATCCTCGACACCGCTGGACGGCGTTCGTTGTCACGCCTCCGGCGCGCCCTCGCCCCGGGCGGCACGCTCGTGATCGTCGGAGGCGAGGGCGGCGGACGCATGACCGGAGGCTTCGAGCGTCAGCTCATGGCGGCCGTGCTCTCACCATTCGTGCCACAGCAGCTCCGCTCCCTGATTGCAGTCGACCGCCGGAAGGACCTTCTCTTCCTGAAGGACCTCATCGAAGCCGGCCAGGTCACACCGGTGGTCGACAGGACCTACCCGCTGGACGAGGCGGACAAAGCTCTCACCGACGCCGACGAGGGCCACGGACGCGGCAAGAAGATCATCACCGTCGCCTGGGGATGAGACTCGACCTGATCGGGGTGCCGTACACGTCGATGGCGAGGCCGGGCGGCATCGCCGACGCCATCCGGGTGCTGAGGGACGCCGGTCTCGCCGAGCGCCTCGCAGCCCACGGCGACGTGCGCGACGCGGGCGATCTGGATCCGATCGCTGGAGACGCCGTGCGCGGAAAGTCCGGGCTGCTGAAGGAGGCTGCGGTGGCGCGGCTCGTGGAGGCGACCCGGCAGGCGGCCGGCAGGAGCCTCGACCGGGGACGCCGGCCCCTGCTGGTCGGCGGGGACTGCCCGGTCCTCCTCGGGGCGCTCGCCGCCGGCCGCGATCGGCACGGCGATGTCGCCCTGCTGCTGGTCGACGGCCACGAGGACGCCTGGCCACCTGGGCAATCCAACACCGGCGAGGCGTCCGACAGCGAGGTGGCGATCGCGCTCGGCGCCGTCGACGACCTACCGGAGCCGCTCGCCCGGCTCACCCCGCTCCTCGACCGCCAGGCCGTGGCCATGCTCGGCCCGCGCGACCGCGAGGAGCTCGCCGAGGCGAACGTCCACTCGCTGCGCGACGACGTCGCCCTGTTTCGCGACGACCAGGCGGTGCGCTCGAAGGGGGCTTCGACCTCGGCGCGCGAGGTGATCGACGTCGTGGGACGCTCGTTCTGGCTTCACGTGGACCTCGACGTGCTGAGGAGCGAGGAGTTCCCCGCCGCCGACTACCTCCAGCCGGGCGGGCTCACCTGGGCCGAGCTCGCCGAGATCGCCGCGGCGGCCCTGACGGACGAGCGCTGCCTCGGCGGCAGCGTCGTGATCTACAACCCCGATCTGGACCCCGACCGGACCTCGGCGGCACGTGTCGTGCGCTTCCTCGCCGAGCTCGTCGGATCGTGAGCCGGTCAGCGCGGCTCGCGGTCCACCTCCACGAGCCCTTCCCGCACCGCCCATAGCGCCGCCTGGGTCCGCGAGCTCAGATGCAGCTTGCGGAGGATGCTCGATACGTGGGTCCTGGCCGTGCGCTCGCTGATGGCGAGCTCGGCGGCGATCTGCTTGTTGGGCTCGCCGGCCGCCACGAGACGGAGGACGTCCAGCTCGCGCGAGGTGAGCTCGGAGATCGGATCTTCGTCTCGCCCATCGTGAAGCGACGACAGCAGCCTTCTCGCGACGGCAGGATCGACCTGCAGCTCGCCTCGGTGCGCAGCCCGAACGGCGGCCGCCACGTCATCGGCATCGGAGTCCTTGAGCACGTAGCCCGACGCCCCTGCCCGGAGCGCGGCGTGCACGCGCTCCTCCTCTGCGAAGGACGTGAGCGCCACCACTTCGATGTCGTCGTACTGGGCCCGAACCCGGCGGGTCGACTCGATCCCGTCGATCGGCGCCATCTGCAGATCCATGACGATCACGTTGGGCCGGCGCCCCTCCGATTCCAGCGATGCGAGCAGCTCGAGCGCCTGGGCGCCCCCTGCCGCCTCGCCGACCACGTCGATATCGGGCTCGCTGTCAAGGAACGCGAGCAACCCGCGGCGCACGACCTCGTGGTCGTCGACGACCAGGACAGCGATGGTTTCATCTGTCGCCGGTTCCATCTCAGGCGCCGTTCGTTTCCGTCGGGACGCAGACCCGCACGAGTGTCCCAGACCCGGGCTCGCTCGAGATACTGAATACCCCGCCGATCTCGGCCGCACGGCTGCGCATCGAGCGGAGGCCGAAGTGACCGGGATGTCCGGCGGCCGGGTCGAACCCTCGCCCGTCGTCGCGCACCTCGAGGACGACCTGGCCTCGCTGAGCCTCGACCCGGACATGCGCGGCGCTCGCCCCGGCGTGCTTCTGGACATTCGCGAGCGCCTCCCGCCCTATCGCGAACAGCTGCGTCTCGACGGGCTCGGACAGCGCGAGCCGTGGCCCCGGCAGCTCGACGTCGACGACCAGCCCGTCCGAGCTGCGCAGGTCCGAGGCGTGCCTGGCGAGCGCCGCGACCAGCCCGTCGTGGACGGGACCGCGGTGCAGCTCGGAGAGGAGCGCGCGCATTTCGCTCTGCACCCTCCTGGTCAGGTCCGCTATCGCGGCGAGCGACTGCGCGACGCGCCCGGAGGCACTGTTTCCCTCCTGCACGAGAGCCTTCTGGGCCGTGCGCGTGTGCAGCACCACCGAGAACAGCGCCTGTGATGCCGAATCGTGGAGATCTCGAGCTATCCGGCGGCGTTCCTCCTCCGCCCGCGCGCCCTCGGTTCTGCGCGCTTCGGCGAGCTCCCTGGAGGATCGCTCCCGCTCGCTCACCACGCCGCTCAGGAAAAGCGTGGTCAGCGCGGCGACCCAGATGTACAGCTGCGTGCTGAGCGTGCTGTGGTCGATCGTCTGCTCTGAGAAGGGCCCGAGGTCGTTGGCCGTCACACCGATCGACACGCCCGTGGTGATCGCGACGGACAGCGTCGCGCCCTGAGGACCGAACCGGAAGGCCGCCCAGATGAGCGCCGGGAAGACGATGTACCTGATCGGTTCCTCCGTCGAGGACGCGACGATGCTGAGCGCCGTGACGCTCGCGATCACGGCGGCGCCCTCCCAGGTTCGGATGCGACGCCAGGCACCGACCGGATAGCGAGCCCAGGCGAGCATCAGCGGGAGCACCACCAGCCCCCCGGAGGTGTCGCCGAGCCACCAGGTTCGCCAGAACTCGGCGGCGTCCGACTCGTCGACCACGCCGCCCGCGACCATCGAGACCGTGCCCGCCGTCGCGCTGATGGCGGTCGCGGCCGCAAGGGCGAGGAGCATGGGGCCGACCTGCTCTACCCGGTCCATGGCGGCGTCCGGGCCGATGAGCCGGCGCAGCAACAGCGCGCCCACCACGATCTCCGCCATGTTGCCGGCCTGCTGGCCGAGAAGGCTGCCGACGGGGAACGTGCTGTCCTCGAGCAGGAGCTCCCCGTTGACGACGATCTCGCCAAGCAGCACGCCGGGCCACCACCGAAGGCCCCAGAGGTAGAGGGCCGCGATCCCGAGGCCCGCCGGGGGCCAGATCGCGGCCACGGAGGCGGTGTAGCGCAGCGTCTGACCGAGCTTCGCGGCGCCGTAGTAGGCGGCGGCCAGGAGCACCACGCCACCGACGTATCGGAGCACGGGCCACCGCAGGCCCCAAGTGGCGGTCCGGCTGAGCGCCGGCGGTATGGCAGGTAGATGTGCTTGGGAGCTGATGGACGGCATCCCCCCTCGCCGAGCCAGGGAATCGGGGGAGCGACCCGGTCACGCTATCGCCCCTCCGGTCATGGGACAAATGACGTAGCGCGGCACCGACGAATGTCCCGATCCCAGTAGGACATCCGGCAGTTGTTCTCGCAGTTTGCGCACAGGATCCTGAGGGCGAACATGAGCGGTGTCGGAGTCCTAAGCGGCCGAGCCACCGAGTGCGCCGCGCTGGAGCAGTTGATCGAACACGTCCGCCGGGGCGAGAGCCGCGCATTGGTCCTGCGCGGCGAGGCCGGGATCGGGAAGTCGGCGCTGCTGGAGCACCTCGTCCAGTCCGCCTCGAATCTGTCCGTGTTGCAGGCGGCCGGGGTGGAGTCGGAGATGGAGCTCGCCTTCGCCAGCCTCCATCAACTGTGTGCTCCGATGCTCGATCGTGTGGGGCGGCTGCCGGGTCCTCAGCGCCAGGCGCTCGAGATCGCGTTCGGGCTGACCGCCGGCGCCGCCCCGGATCGCTTCCACGTCGGGCTGGCGGTGCTGGGCCTGCTGTCAGAGGTGGCCGACGACCGTCCTCTGCTGTGTGTGGTCGATGACGCACAGTGGCTGGACAACGCCTCGGCTCTGACCCTCGCCTTCGTGGCGCGGCGGTTGCTGGCCGAGCCGGTCGGGATCGTGTTCGCCGCGCGGGAGCGGGGCGAGGAGCTTCAGCACGTGCCCGAGCTGGAGGTGGGCGGCCTCGGCGACGCCGACGCGCGGGCGCTGCTGGACTCCACGGTGCGATTCGTGCTGGACGAGCGGGTCCGCGACCGGATCATCGCCGAGACTCGGGGCAACCCGCTGGCGTTGCTGGAGCTGCCACGGGGCCTGAGCGCCACGGAGCTCGCGGGTGGTTTCGGGGTACTCGGCGTTCACGCGCTCCCGGGCCGGATCGAGGAGAGCTACATACGCCGTCTCGAGGCGCTGCCCGCGGACGCGCGATTGTTGCTGCTGGTCGCCGCGGCCGAGCCGGTCGGCGACCCGCTGCTGCTGCTGACCGCCTCCGAGCGCCTCGGCATCGACGTCGAGGCGGTCGAGGCCGCGACGAGCGGGTTGCTCGCGCTCGAAGACCGCGTGACCTTCCGCCATCCGCTGGTGCGCTCGGCGGCTTACCGGTCGGCGGCCACTCCGGAGCGCCGAGCGGCGCATCGGGCTCTGGCCGAGGCGACCGACCGGGACGCCGATCCCGATCGTCGTGCATGGCACCTGGCGGCGGCTACGGCGGGCCCTGACGAGGACGTGGCGCTCGAGCTGGAGCGCTCCGCCGGCCGGGCGCAAGCGCGCGGCGGACTGGCCGCGGCGGCGGCCTTCCTGCATCGGGCGGTTGCGTTGACCGGCGAGCCCACGCGGCGGGTCGACAGGGCGCTCGCCGCTGCCGAGGCGAGCGTCGGAGCGGGTACCTTCGACGTTGCGCGAGGGCTCCTGGCGGCGGCCGAGGCCGGTCCGCTGGACGAGTTCCAGCGCGCGCGGCTGGACCTGCTGCGCGCCGAGGCCGCCTACTCCGAGAGTCGCGGGAGCGACGCTCCGGCCCTGCTTCTTCGAGCCGCGAAGACGCTCGAGCCCCTGGATCCGCAACTCGCGCGCGAGACCTTTCTCGACGCCTGGAGCTCGGCGCTCTTCGCCGGCAAGCTGGCGCGCACCGGGGGCTTGGACGAGGTCTCACGCGAGGTCAGGGCGGCTCGAAGTCGTCCCGAACGCCCGAGTCCGTCCGATCTGCTGCTGGACGGCTTCGCCATGGCGTTCACCGACGGCCGCTCCTCGGCGGCGCCGGTTCTCGCCGAGGCGGCGACCGGCTTCGCGGGCAGCGACGTCTCGATCGAGGAGGTCCTGCGCTGGGGATGGCTCGCGACGGCGGCTGCCGTGATGGTGTGGGACTACGAGACCTGTCTCGCCGTCGCCACTCGCGGGGTCGAGCTCGCCCGCGAGGCGGGTGCGCTGACGGTGCTCACGGTGAGCGTCAACGTGATGGGGCAGGCCGTGGGGCTCGGCGGGGAGTTCGGGAAGGGGGCGGCGCTGGTCGCCGAGGCGGACAACGTCACCGACGCCACAGGCACCCGGGTCGCGCCCTACGGCGCCCTCGTGCTCGCCGGCCTCCAGGGCCGGGCGGCGGAGGCGTCCGAGCTGATCGAGACGACGATCGAGGAGTGCACCGCCGGCGGGCAGGGAACGGCGGTGCAGTACGCGCGATGGGCGCGCTCGGTGCTCCTGAACGGTCTCGGCCGCTACCGGGAGGCGATGGCAGCCGCGCAGGAGGCGAGCGACGACACTCCGGAGCTGTTCGTCTCCGTCTGGGCGGCGATCGAGCTGCTCGAAGCCGCGGTGAGGAGCGACGAGCCGGAAGTGGCGCGCGCCGCTCACGAGCGCATCGCGGCGGCCACCGCGGTCGCGTCCACCGAATGGGCCCTCGGCATCCAAGCCCGTTCCCGGGCGCTGGTGAGCGAGGGCGAGACCGCCGAGCGCTTCTATCGAGAGGCGATCGAGCGGCTCGGCCGCACGCGACTACGTCCGGAGCTCGCACGCACTCACCTGCTCTACGGCGAGTGGCTGCGGCGGGCGAATCGCCGGGTCGACGCGCGCCTGCAACTCCGCACGGCCTACGACCAGCTCACCTCGATCGGCATGGAGGCCTTCGCCGAGCGGGCCCGGCGCGAGCTGGTCGCCACGGGCGAGAAGGTGCGCAAGCGCACGGTCGAAGCTCGCGACGAGCTGACGGCCCAGGAGGAGCAGATCGCGCGCCTGGCCCGCGACGGCCTGACGAACCCCGAGATCGGCGCCCGCCTGTTCCTGAGTCCGCGAACGGTCGAATGGCATCTGCGCAAGGTGTTCGCCAAGCTCGGCATCCATTCGCGCCGGGAGCTCGCGGACGCGCTGCCCGGCGCGGAATCCGAGACCGTCCCGGCCTGAGCTCAGGCGTGGTACTTCGTGCGCGCGATCGCGTCGTGGTCGAAGCGCGCGAGCCGTGAGGCCATCTCATCGACCTCGTCGTCGAGACGGTCGTCGGCGATCGCCCGGTTGACGTACCCGTGCTTCTCCGCTCGCGGCCCGTCGAGATCGTCGGCCACTAGCCGGATCTCCAGCAGCGTGTTCTCGCGCGAGGCGAAGCGCAGGTCACAGGCGAGGACGAACTCGCTCCCGGCGCCGCGGGCACGTCCGCGGATCGACGCGATGTTGACCACCGGGGCCCGAGACAGCCGCGCAAGGAGGTCGCGCCACGCGCGCATGCCGGTGCGGCCCAGGTCGTCGTCGGCCATGTAGAAGGCGGGGTTGGCGCTGTCGAACACGACGACGTTGAGGTCCGTGTCCTCCTCGATCAGGCAGACCACCTCGGCGAGCTCAGCGACGGTGGTGGCCGTGATCGTGTTGATGGGGGGATGATCGAAGGTGACCCGGCAGTAGCCGGCGCTGCGACGGTCGACCCGGAGGTGCGACCACGAGCGGAACCACGTCTCCGAACCCCGGCCGTTGCTGGAGTGGCCGGCGTCGACGTCCATTTCAGTCCCTACCACTCCCGAGCCGGGGGCCGGGTCGTGATCTCCTGTAGCAGCCAGCTGTTGCCATCCGGGTCGCTGAACGAGGCGTAGGACAGATAGGAGCGACGCTCCGGGTCCGGACCGGGAAGCAGCTGCCCGCCGTCGCGGTGGAACAGCTCGCTGACCTCGACCCCGCGGCTCACGAGGTCCTCACGCGCCTCCTCGATGTCGCCGACGGCCAGCTCCATGCGCTGGGCGGAGCCGGGCTCGGCCGTGGTGAGGCCCTTCCCGAATGAGATCGAGCACGCCGAGCGTGGGGGCGTCAGCTGAACCGCCCGGATGTCGTCGCCGAAGACGAAGTCGGCGTCCAGCCGCCATCCGAGGCTCTGGTAGAAGCGCTTTGCCCGGTCGACATCGGAGACGGGCAACGTCACGACCTCGAGCTTCATGTCGATGGTCCCGACCTCCGGAATCTCCGTCGCGGTGTCACTGCTCACGCCGGCGCCGGTCACGGCTCACCTCCAACTAGCTGGTTGCGATCCCCGGAACTGTCGCGCCTCCGCCGGGCCCGTCGCGCCCGTGAGGTCACTGGTCCGCGCCCTGGACCAGTGACTCGACCCGTGGGTCACCGGGCGCGAGCGGATCCCGCCGTGAGGGAAGGTTCCGGCAATGTCTGGCCCCACCCCCACGCAGCAGTCAGCACAGATCGCCGCCTACCCGGTCCTCGACTTCAACCGTCTCCGCCGCGCCGGTGAAGAGAGCGCCGTGCCGATCGCAGCCAGCATCTTCCTGGACGTCACGAACGTGTTCCTGTTCCTGCTCCAGCTGTTCGGTGGCCGTGATTAGGCACTTGGGAAGACGTGTGCACATGCCGTCCCTCAGCGGTGCGACGGGGTGGATCAACTCGGAGCCACTCGATCCCGCCGGGCTTCGGGGCCGCGTGGTGCTCGTGAACTTCTGGACGCTCACGTGCATCAACTGGCTGCGCCAGGAGCCGTACGTGCGTGCCTGGTGGCAGGCGTACCGGGACGACGGCTTCGTCGTGATCGGAGTGCACACGCCGGAGTTCTCGTTCGAGCACGAGATCGAGCTGGTGCGGGAGTCGACGAAGGAGCGGGCCATCGACTACCCGGTCGCGCTGGACAACGACTACGAGGTCTGGAGCGCCTTCGCAAACCACTACTGGCCGGCGCTCTACTTCGTCGACACCGACGGCATCATCCGCGACCAGCACTTCGGCGAGGGCCGCTACGAGGAATCGGAGCAAGTCGTCCAGCGGCTGCTCGGCATCGAGCGGGAGCCGGTCTCAGTCGAAGGCCGCGGCGACGAGGCGGCGGCCGACTGGGACCACCTGCGCACGCCCGAAACGTATCTCGGCTACGCGCGCGCCGATCAGCTCGACCGCTGGGACCTCAACGGCGAGTGGACGCCAGGGCGCGAGAACCTCGTGCTGGATCAGGCCGGCGGGAGCATCGCCTACCGCTTCCACGCGCGGGACGCGCATCTGGTGATGTCTCCCGGAGCGAGCGAGCCGATCCCCTTCCGCGTGCTCCTCGACGGCGAGGCCCCGGGCGCATCGCATGGTGTGCACGTGGACGAGGACGGAAACGGACTGCTGCGGGACGGCCGCATGTACCAGCTCGTGCGCCAGCACGGCGCCGTCCGCGAGCGGACGCTGGAGATCACGTTCCTCGAGCCGGGCGCCGAGGCGTACTGCTTCACGTTCGGGTAAGCGGCAAGCTCAGGGCCGCCCGCATCTATGACGACGTCGATCCCCCGCGGGGAACCTCCACTCCTTTCGCTTCCTTCAGATAGGCGTCGGCTGCCGCGGTTGCCTCCTCCCGGCTGCGGCCCTGCTCGCGCGCGCTCAGGTAGGGCGCGTACCAGTGCCACCAGTCGTGCGGCGCCGCGTTCTTCTCGACGTAGTCGTGGTTCATGGCCGTCTCGAGCAGCAGCTCGGCGAGCCTTGCGACATCCGGCTCGCTCACCCGGCCGGGAAGCCGCGCGGTGATCTCCTGCAGGAACCAGACGTTGCCGTCGGGATCGCTGAAGGACGCCCACGAGCCGTAGGAGCCACGCTCGGGATGCGGGCCCGGAACGCGGCCCGAGGTGCCGGCGTGGTGGAACACGCCGCCCTCGTCGTGGAAGACCTCGCTCACCTCTGCGCCGCGACCCGCGAGCTCGGCGCGCGCGGCCTCGATGTCGTCGACGACGAGGACGAGGCTCTCCACCGTGCCCGGCACGGCCTCTGTGATCCCGGTACCGAAGATGATCGAGGCCGGCGAGCCCTGCGGCGTGAGCTGCACCACCCGGAAGTCCTCGCCGGTAGCGACGTCGGCGTCCAGGCGCCAGCCGAGCGACTCGTAGAACCGCTTGGCCCGATCGACGTCCGCGACCGGCAGGACGACGAGCTCGAGCTTCGTGTCGACCCCGGTGGTGCTCAAGGGAAACCTCCGTCGTAGCTGTCGCCCCCATGATCACCCTTCCTGACCGCGGCTAGCGTGCCGGTGGCGCGACGAGGACCGGCGTGCCGCTGTTGTGCACCAGTCCATACGAAACGCTCCCCAGCAGGGCGGAGCTCAGCGCGGAGGCTCCTCGCGCCCCGACGACGACCACATCCGCCCCGTGCTCGTCAGCCAGGTCGAGGATCGCGCGCCAGATCGTCGCGGTGTCGCGTTCGGCCCCCTTCGCGAGCGCCCGGCGGGCCAGCGGCTTGGCATCGAAGCCGGCCGCCCGGGCCGCCTCGGCGCCCTCGGCTGCGGTGGCCTCCGCCCGCCTGCCGGCGCCGGCATCGAGCTCGTTGACCACGTCTTCGGCGATCTCCTTGAACTGGCGTCCGAGCTCGGTCCTTTCGGACGGCGCGTGGCGCAGCAGGAGCGAGCCGGCCGACTCGAAGATGGTCACGACGACCGCGGGTCCCCCTCCGAGGATGTGAGCGCTCTGCTCTATCGCGCGTTTGGCGTGCTCGGAGCCGTCGTAGCAGAGGACGGCCAACCGGCGGTGTTCACTGCCTGGCTCGGGCACGGCGAGAGCCTAGTCGCCACGTCCGCCTCCATATAGTCCTCGCGCGTGGAAGGGGCCCGCGGTTCACAGCCAGGCGCGCGCACGATCCTCATCGGCTACGACGGCTCGGCGCACGCCGAGCGCGCCATCGACGAGGCCGCGCGCATGTTTCCAGGCGCCGAGGCGGTCGTCATGACGGTATGGAGGTCGGTAGGCGACGTGGCCGATGCCGGTCGAGCCGCCCTGCCCGAGGATGTCGTCAAGAAGGCCACGGCCGAGATGGACGCGGCCGCGGAGGGGGAGGCCAAGGCAACGGCGCAGGAAGGCGCCGACCGCGCCACCGCAGCAGGCCTCGATGCAAGGCCCCAGATCGCCTGCGCTGAGGGGAGCGTGGCCGAGGCGATCCTGCGAGCGGCCGCCGAGGACGACGCGATGACCGTCGTCGTCGGGTCCCGCGGCCGCTCGGGAGTCCGGTCGGCTCTGCTGGGCAGCGTCTCCAACACGGTGGTACACCACTCGGAGAAGCCCGTCGTCGTAGTGCACGCGAAGCCAAACGGCAATCCGCACTGACCGGAGACGAGCGACGAAGCTCACGCCGCCCCCCGGACTTGCCGTGGACACCGACCTGACCGCGATCAGGTGGCGCGCGATGATCGGCCGCGACCGGGATGGCCACGCCGGCTTCGTGCCGGTGCGCAGTGATTCCTGACTATCGCAATCACGCGCAAGCGGAACCTGGAGATCCAGCCGCCACGTAGGTTCGTGGCCGTCGGCGGATTGGCCGACGCCGGCGTAGCCGCTCGTTAGCTCGGCTTCAGCGCGTCGCGATCGCGGCGGCCGCCAGGCCTGAGGGCGTCGCGTCGCCGGTGCTTGCCTATACCTGCACGGTCCGCGGCACCGATGAGCCCCGCCGCGGCGATGATCCCGACAATCGTGCCCAGGAAGTTGAGCTCAAAGATCTCGCCAGTTCCAAGCGCGCTCGCAACGAGCCCTCCGATGAGCGCGCCGGCGACGCCAAGCAGCACGGTGAACCAAACGCCTATCCGCTGGCGGCCAGGCAGCACAAGCCGCGCGACGAGGCCAATGACGACCCCAATGACGATGAGACCGAGGACTTGCATGTCATCCTGATTTCCGGCGCATGTGCGCCGAAACAGCCGGTCGTCGCGCCGGCGTCATAACTGACCGCGGCTCGCCGAGTGATCTCGTGGGTGATCGCGCGCGACGGGATGGACGCCGCGTCGCTACGCCTCCGGCGGGGCCGCGCCCGGTGGCAGGCGGGGGTAGTTGTCGCGGGCGGAACGAGGCCAGGCTCGGGTGGGCTCACGACCAGAGGTTCCGCTCAGCGGGACGGACGGCGACGGACGCGCCACCGCGCAGGTTCCGCCACCAGAGCTTGCGATCGGGCGCACCCACATGACGGTTGACAACCCCGACGTGCTGTCAGTACCCGACCGGAATCGTGAACCGCCGCCCTGTCCGGCGCCCAGTCGCCGTGATCAGCGCGATCTCCAGGCGCAGTGGCCGTCTCGTACGCGACCGAAACCGCAACCGGCTGATCGTGCTCTTCGGCCACCACCCCCTGAACCGCATCACCTCGCTGAGC
>Ga0081538_10000076_pt1 | contig 94022 bp, 97 predicted proteins | sample TabmetS5T2R1_FD_71022 | JGI IMG/M metagenome (GOLD analysis project Ga0081538, IMG submission 71022) | Tabebuia heterophylla rhizosphere microbial communities from the University of Puerto Rico - S5T2R1 | ecosystem: Host-associated > Plants > Roots > Rhizosphere ... | reverse complement strand
GCACGATGCAGCTGAACGTCGGCGGCAACTCGGACTTCCTCAACATGCTCGAGCGCGACCGCCTCGAGTCGAAGAAGATCTCGAAGACGAACGCCGTCACGTCCATGCTCGACTACGACCTGGGCGCGGAGAACGTCCACGTCGGCCCATCCGACTACGTGCCGTGGCTGACCGATCGCAAGTGGGCGTACATCCGCATGGAGGGCACGTCCTTCGGCGACGTCCCGCTGAACGTCGAGCTCAAGCTCGAGGTGTGGGACTCCCCCAACTCGGCCGGCATCGTCATCGACGCCGTCCGTCTGGCCAAGCTCGCCCTGTTGAACGGCGTCTCCGGCGCCCTCGAGGGGCCGAGCGCCTACCTGATGAAGTCCCCGCCGAAGCAGATCGCGGACGACGAGGCCTACGACCTCGTCGAGTCTTTCATCAAGCGCTACGCGCGCAAGAGCGCGAAGACGTCCGCGAAGGCATGATCCGAGCGGCGCGAGGGGCCGGTCCAGGCCGGCCCCTCGCCAAGCCCGCTACCAGTGGGCGACGACCCGGCAGGGACCGCCGGATCCTTCCTCCCACGGAATGAGGCCCACGTAGGCGGTCGCGCCGCTCGACGGGATGCAATCGAGGCCGGTGAGGTTCTCGATCCCGTAGCGATCGGTCGCCAGGTAGTTGACGTGGACGGGGAACGTGGTCGAGTTGCCCGGGTCGAGGCTGAGCGTGTCGATCCCGATCCCGGTGATGTCCCGCTTCTCGGCGAGGAACAGGGCTGCCTCCAATCCCCAGCCCGGGAAGTTGTAGTTCGGGAAGGACGGCCCGCCCTTGAAGGCGTCGGGGTCGTCGACCTTCTCCGCCCAGCCGGAGTCGGCCGCGACGAGGGCGCCCTTGGGGATCTTCCCGTGCTTGCGCTCGAAGCGCCTGATGTCGTCGAGCTCGACCATCGCGTTCGGGTCTTGCCGCGCGCGCTTCCGAATCTTGACGACGACGATCGGGATGATCAGCTCCTGGACGGTGATCTCCGGCGACAGCCGGCCGCCCGGGATGAAGTGGCCCGGCACGTCCATGTGGGTGCCGGAATGCTCCCCGAACGTCCACCTCTGGGCATAGAAGCCGGACGTGGCGTAGTCGGCGATCGTCTCGCGCTCGGGCTCCTCGCCGGTCACGAAGACCGGGAAGCCCTCCGTGAAGGTGTGCGTGAGGTCGCAGAAGCGGCCCTTCCGCCGGCGGCCTCCATTGGCGAGCGCGCTCGCCGGGAAGCTCGCGGCCACGGCCGCGCCGGCTGCGCCGAGGAGGGCCGTGCGCCTGTCAACCCTCGGCGCACCCTCCGCCTCGACCCGTTCACGAACGATCTCGGCAGTGTCGGGAAGACACATGGTTGCTCCTCTCCACGGGGTTGAACGTGCGACCGTACCGCGCCTCGCAGGAGCCTTCAAGGGGAGCCGTAGAATCGTCCTGGTGAAGCTAGGAGCTCTACGCATCTGCATGGTCACGCCCTTAGCCTGGTCGCAGCCCCACCCGGTGAACGACCACGTCGCGGGCGCGGCCGAGGAGCTGCGCCGCCGGGGGCACGAGGTCGTGGTGCTCGCGCCCTCCGGGCGGGCGACCGACCTCGCGGCAGGCAGGCGCGCGCTGAAGCGCCTCGGGCGTGAGGGAGCGCCGCTCGAGGGCGTGGTCGCACTCGGGCCGTCGGTCCCCGTCTCGCGCCGCAGCAGCCTCGGCGTCCCGATCGGCGTCCGCGCGAATCTCGAGCTCGCGCTCACGAGCGACAAGTTCGACGTCGTCCACGTGCACGAGCCGGGGCTGCCCAGCCTGTCCTACCTGGCACTCCGCGACGCCCGGGGGCTGGCGATCGCCACCTTCCACTCGGCCGAGCGGCTCGGCTACCCGCCCGGGAAGAAGCAGCGGGAGAGGCTGCTCGGGCGCGTCGACGCCCTGACGGCGACGAGCCGGGCCACGGCCGCCGCGGCCGCCGCCCGTTTTCCGGGCGACTACCGAACGCTCCCGCTCGGGGTCGATCTCGAGCGCTTCCGGCCCTCGAAGGAGCGGAAGCGCTTCGTCCTCGAGTGGCGGGCGGAGGAGCTGCCGCGGCTCCGCGCCGTCTTCCACGCGCTGACGGAGCTCCCGGACTGGCAGCTCGTCGTGCTGCGGACGACATCCCTGGCCGGGCGCCCCTACGTCCCACGGGCCCTGCGACGGAGGGTCACCGTTCGCACCGCGCTCGACGCGGGCACGCGGGCGGCCGAGCTCGCCGGAGCGGCGGGCTTCGTCCCCTCGCCGCGCGGAAGCGCGCGACTCGCGCTCGAAGCGCGCGCCGCCGGGGTCCCGCAGATCGATCCGCCGGGCGCCGTCGACCAGCCCGAGCTCGTCGGAGCTGCACTCGCACGGCTGGCCGAAGACGCGACCTGGCGCGAGCAGCGCTCCCTGGAAGCGCGCCGCTTTGCGGAGCCGGAGAGCTTCGGCGCCCTCGCGGATCAGCTGGAGGGCCTCTACGGCGCCGTCCTCCGCAAGCGGCGGGTCCGGACGGTTTCTGCCGCCGACCCGCTCGCGGACCGCCCGATGATCCTCGCCGACCTGCACATGCACACCGAGCACTCGCACGATTGCGCCGTTCCGGTCGAGGACCTGCTCGACCACGCGGAGCAGATCGGCCTCGGCGCCATCGCCGTCACCGACCACAACGTCTTCTCGGGCGCACAGGAAGCGGTCGAGCTCGCGCGCGACCGCGCCTTCACCGTCATCCCGGGCGAGGAGGTGAAGACAGACGCCGGCGAGGTGATCGGCCTCTTCCTCCAGGAGGAGATCCCGCGAGGCCTGTCCATGGGCGACACCATCGCGGCGATCCGGGAGCAGGGAGGCATCGTCTACCTCCCCCACCCGTTCGACCGTCTGCACACGATCCCCGACGCTCGGACCCTGCACGCCCACCTCGCCGAGATCGACGTCTTCGAGGTCTACAATGCGCGCCTCCTCTTCGAGGCCTTCAACGACGAGGCCCTGCGCTTCGCGCGCAAGTACAACCTGACCATGGGCGCCGGCTCCGACGCGCACGTCCTCCAGGGCGTCGGGACGGGCCTCGTCAGGCTGCGCGCGTTCGAGACCGCCGAGGAGTTCCTCATCAGCCTCCAGAGCGCAGAGATCGTCCGCCGTCCGAAGTCCCTCCTCTACCTCCAGGGCCTCAAGTGGGTCGCCCAGGCGCGCGAGCGCCGGACGAAGGCCTCGGTCCGGTAGGAGGAGGCCGAGGGGACCCCGAATACATCCGCGACGCCGTGCCAGTCTCCGCCGACGACATCTCCGAGCGCTATCTGAAGAAGGCGATCGCCGAGATCAACGAACTCGGCCACGAGATCGCCCAGGCCGCCGGGCCGGACCGGGTGCCCGTGCTCGGCTCGGGGCATCCCCTGGCCGACATCATGCTCCTGAAGCACGAGCCGCAGACGGCCGAGGTGCACGAAGGCGTCGCGTTCTTCGGCCGCTCGGGACAGGCGGTGCTGAAGTCGATCCAGCGACTCCACGTCGACCCAATGGCCATCTACGGCACGAACTGCATCAAGTTCGAGGGTGCAAGCGACGAGGATGTCCAGGGTTGGCTGGCCCGCGAGCTGCACGTGGTCCAGCCGAAGATCGTCGTCGTCATGGGGCAAGATGCCCTGGCATGCCTGAACGCCGTCAGGTTTCCGCTCGCGACGGAGATCGAAGACCGGCCGGGGGAGATCCAACGGTTCACCCCGACGATCGACGCTCTCTTGACACCGGACGTGGACGAGTCGCTGGACGAGCAGAAGACCAAGCGAGCCTTTTGGGAGGCGTTCAAGGCTCTCGGGCCCTGGTGGTCCGAGCTGCCGCCGTATTAGCGGTCCTCACGCTCCTCGCCGTCTACTACGGCGTCTCGGAGTCGCTCTTCGACCTCGCCACCTGGGGTGACGTCGCCTTCATCGGGCTCGTCCTCATCCCGGCGTTCTTCTCGCTGACCTGGCTCGCACTCCCGCTCTGGCGGCAGGCGCCGACGGCGGCGCTCGGCGGCGCGGTCGTGGCGCTCGTGGTGCTTTCCGTCCTCTTCGAGCTGGCCGGGCTGGACGTCACCGCCAACTTCGTCAAGTTCGCCGCCGTCACCGCCGCAGGCTGGTGGTTCCTGGCGTTCTTCGAGTCGGTGAGCTGGGTGCTCCTCGTCGCCCTCCTGATCATTCCGGTGGACACGTATTCGGTGTTCCAGGGGCCAACGAAGGTGATCGTCGAGGAGCAGCCGCAGATCTTCGACGCGCTCTCGATCGCCTTTCCGATTCCCGGCGAGCACAACTCGGCGCAGCTCGGCCTCCCGGACGTGCTCTTCTTCGCGCTCTTCCTCGGCGCGGCCGTGCGCTTCAACCTCCGGCCCGGGCTGACGTGGATGCTGATGGCCTTCTCGTTCGGCGCCACGCTCGCGCTCGCAGTCGCCTTCGACATCAGCGGCCTGCCAGCCCTGCCGCTCCTCTCCGCGGCCTTCATCCTCGCCAACTGCGACCTGATCTGGCGGCAGCTGCGCGCGCGCCGACCCCCCGCGGAGACCGGATGAGAATCGCGGCGCTCTACGACGTGCACGGAAACCTGCCGGCGCTCGAGTCCGTGCTCGCGGAGGTCGAGTCCCTCGAGGTGGACGCTGTGATCGTCGGCGGCGACATCGCCATCGGCCCGATGCCGAGAAAGGCGCTGGCACGGCTGCTCGCCCTCGGCGAGCGGGCGCTGTTCCTGCGCGGGAACGGCGACCGCGAGATCGCCGGCGAGCCCGAAGGCGGCGACCTGTGGATCGAGCGGACGCGCTGGTCGGCAACGCAGCTGGAGCGGGGCCAGCTCGCCTGGCTCGCAGCGCTTCCGGATACCCAGTCGATGGAGGTGGACGGCCTCGGCTCCGTCCTCTTCTGCCACGGCTCGCCCAGGAGAGACGACGAGATCCTGACACGCATCTCGTCGGAGGAGCGGGTGGCGGCAGCCGTGGCGGGCGTCCCCGAGCACGTGGTCGTCTGCGGCCACACGCATGTCCAGTTCGACCGCGAGGTCGCAGGCAAGCGGCTCGTCAACGCGGGCAGCGTCGGCATGCCCTACGAGGCGCAGCCGGGCGCGTACTGGGCGCTCCTCGGCCCGAACGTCGAGCTGCGCCGGACCGACTACGACCTCGAGGCGGCTGCGGCCGCGGTTCGCGCGACCGGCTTCCCGGAGGCGGACGAGCTGGCCGCGGAGAACGTCCTCACGGTTCCCACGGCCGAGGAGGCGACCGAGCAGTTCGAGCGCATGGCCCTAGCCGAGGGCGAAGCCAAGTAACAGACTGTTACTTGAAAGGACCGTTCGCCAGGGTGAAGAGGGCGACGGTCTCAACGTGCGGCGTGTGGGGGAACATGTCAACCGGCCGCACGCGCTCGAGGCGGTAGCCGAAGTCGGCGGCGAGCTCCTTGGCGTTGCCGGCGAGGGTGGTCGGGTTGCAGGAGACGTAGACGAGGCGCGGCGCCTGCAGATCCCCGACCCGGCGCACGGCCTTGCCGGCCAGGCCGGCGCGCGGCGGGTCGACGACCACGACGTCCGGCGGGCCGGCGCGGTCGCGGAGCTCGTCGAGGTCGCGAGCGACGTCCCCGGCGAAGAAGGCCGCGTTCGCGATCCCGTTCAGGTCCGCGTTCTCGACCGCACAGGCGATCGACTCCTCCGAGAACTCGATGCCCCAGACGGTCAGCGAGTCCCGGGCGAGCGTGAGCCCGATCGTCCCGATGCCGCAATAGAGGTCGTAGACGGTCTCGTCCCCGGTCAGGGACGCGTACTCGCGCGCGAGCCCGTACAGGAGCTCGCACATCTCGGTGTTCGTCTGAAGGAAGGCGTTCGGCCGCACGCGGTAGCGGAGGCCGAGGAGCTCCTCCTCGATCGCCTCCTCACCCCAGAGGAGGTCGGTGGGGAGGTTCGTCACCTCGGCGGGAGAGTCGTTCACGGCCCAGTGAACCGACCGCACCTCCGGAAAGGCGCGCAGGGCCTCGACCAGGCCGTCCGCGCCCGCGAGATCCCCGGGAGCGGTGACGAGGACGACGAGCGCCTGGCCCGTGTTGCGGCCCTCGCGGACGACGAGGTGGCGCAGGTAGCCCTCTTGGCGCTCCTGATCGTAGGCGGGTAGGCCCTCTGCCCGCGCCCAGTCCTTGACGGCCTCGCGGACACCATTCCCGAGGTCGGTAGTCAGCCAGCAGCGCTCGATGTCCAGGACCTCGTCCCAGCGACCCGCCCGGTGAAAGCCGAGCCCCAGCTCACCGCCCGGAAGGGTGGTGAAGGAGTATTCGAGCTTGTTCCGGTAGTGGAAGATCGAGGCCGCCGGGAGCGCCTCTTCCAGCTCAAGGTCGGAGAAGCCACCGATGCGCCCGAGTGCGTCGGCGACCTGCTGCGCCTTGGCGTCGAGCTGCGCCTCGTAGGCGAGATCCTGGAAGCGGCAGCCTCCGCAGGCCGGGTAGTGGGCGCACGGAGCGTCCACCCTGGGCGCACCAGGCTCGACCACCTCGACGGCGACCGCCTCGGCATGGCTCCGCTTCACCTTCGTGACCCGCGCGCGCACGACGTCGCCGGGGAGCGCCCGGTTGACGAAGACGACGAAGCCGTTGAGCCGCGCGACGCCGCGCCCGCCGTAGGCGAGCGAGTCGACCTTGAGCTCGATCTCCTGGTCTTTCTTGACCGGCTGCGCCACCTCCGGAGACTAGCCCCTCGGGCGTATCATTCGAGACATGTTCCACTGGCTCACGAGGCGGCTCAGGCGCGACCGCAGGCAGCTCACGGAGCGCGAGCTGGCGGAGGAGGAGGCGATCCGCCGCCAGACGGAGCAGGAGCGCGTCCGCGCCGAGGCCCGGATGGCCGAGGAGCGGGCACCGATCGACGCGCGTCGCGGCGGCGGCTTGGGCGGCGGCTGGAGCTAGATCAGCGTCGAGACGTAGACCTTCCGCGAGCGCGGCCCGTCGAGCTCGCAGAAGAAGATCCCCTGGTAGGTCCCGAGCGCGAGCTCACCCTCGCTGAGCGGGACGAGCACCTGCGGGCCGAGGAGCGAGGCGCGCACGTGCGACGGGGCGTTCGGGCCGTCGGCGTCGACGTGCTTCCACGACCAGCCCTCGTCGACGATCCCCGAGAGGGCCATCTCGAAGTCGTCCAGGAGGTCCGGGTCGATCTTCTCGTTGATGATCACGCCGGCTGTCGTGTGCGGGACGTAGACGAGGACGGCGCTTCCGCCGGCGTCGGCGACGACCGCATTGCGCACCGGTGCAGTGATGTCGAGGAGCTGGGTCTTGCGCTCAGTCGTGACCTGGATCTCCTGCACGGGCGGGTATCCTACGCGACCCATGGGGACGCCCTCCGCGAGCAGCCTCGACGCCTACCGGGACGAGGCGGATCGCTTCATCGCGGCGCTCGACGAGGAGTACTACCTGCACTACGCCGGCCTGAAGGAGAGCTTCGAGCTCGAGCCGATCTACGAGCGCTTCGCCGACCTGACGGCGCTCGACGCGGCCAGAAGCCTGGCCGGCCATGCGGAGGCGGGCGGCGCCGGCGAGGTCGAGCTGTGGCACTTCGCCTGCGAGGGCTACCTCGGAAATCTGACCCGAGATGAAGCCGAAGCGATCGCCGCTCTCGAGACCTCGCTCGAGGCGACAGTGGACGGCGAGCAGGTCCCGTACAGGATGATCCGCCCGACTATCGCCAACGAGCCTGACCGCGGACGCCGAGAGAGCCTCGAGGCCGCCCGGGTCGAGCTGGCGGAGGAGCACCTGATGCCGCGCTGGATCGCTCACGCCGAGAAGCGCTGCGAGGGCACGCGCGCACTCGGCGCGGCGACCTACCGCGAGCTGTACCAACGCTTCGGCTTCCCGTTGGAGGAGCTCGCGGAGCAGGCGCGCGCGTTCCTCGACGAGACCGAGGCGCTCCACGTCGCCTCGTTCGACCGCTTCCTGCGCCGCCGCGTGGGCGTGCCGCTCGAGGAGGCCCGGCGCCACGACGTCCTGCGTGCCTTCCGCGGCACCGATTGGGACGAGGGCTTCCCCGCCGATCGAATGGTCCCGGCCCTCCGCTGGACCTTGGACGGGCTTGGGATCGACCTGGAAGCGCAGGAGAACGTCCACCTCGACCTCGAGCCGCGGCCGCAGAAGAGCCCGCGCGCGTTCTGCGCCCCGATCGAGGTCCCGGAGCGCGTGATGCTCGTGATCAAGCCGATGGGAGGGCCGGACGACTGGCACGCCTTCTTCCACGAGGCCGGCCACGCCGAGCACTTCGCGCACGTCTCCCCCGATTTGCCGGTCGAGTTCCGCCGGCTGGGCGACAACTCCGTCACGGAAGGCTGGGCGATGCTCTTCGAGCACCTCGTCGACGACCCCGCGTGGCTCTCACGGCGGCTCGACTTTGCCCGGCCGGAGGACTTCGCCGAGGAGTCCATGGTCAGCCTCCTCTACGTCGTGCGCCGCTACGCGGGGAAGCTCCTGTACGAGCTCGAACTCCACGGAGACGTCGAGCTCAAGTCGATGCGCGGGCGCTACGTCGAGCTGCTCGGTGACGCGACGAAGGTCGAGCCGTCGCCCAGCGACTTCCTCGCCGACGTCGACGAGGGTTTCTATTGCACCTGTTACCTGCGAGCATGGGCGTTTCACACCCAGATCGAGTCGTACCTCCGCCAGGCGCTCGGACGTTCCTGGTTCGCACGCCCGGAGGCCGGCTCGCTCCTCAGGGAGCTCTGGGCGGAGGGTCAGCGCCTGACCGCGGCCGAGCTGCTCGACCAGGTAGCAGGGGCGAAGCTGGAGCTGGCCGCGGTGGGCGAGCGAATCGAGGAGGAGGTACGGGCTTGACTGCCAGGAGGGTCGTCATCGCCGGCGCTGCCGGCCGGGACTTCCACAACTTCAACGTCGTCTACCGGGGACGGGACGACGTCCAGGTGGTGGCCTTCACGGCCACGCAGATCCCCGACATCGAAGGCCGCGTCTATCCGGCCGCGCTGGCCGGCTCCCGCTACCCGGGCGGAATCCCGATCCTCCCCGAGGAGGAGCTTGCCGATCTGGTGGAGCGCGAGAGCGTCGACGAGGTCGTCTTCGCGTACTCGGACGTGACCCACGAGCACGTGATGCACGTGGGCTCGCTCGCGCTCGCGGCCGGGGCCGATTACGGCCTGCTCGGGCCGCGCAGGACGATGATCCCCTCGGACAAGCCGGTCGTGGCGATCTGCGCCGTGCGCACCGGCTCCGGCAAGAGCCAGACGACGCGCTACGTCGCGCACCTTCTCCGCGAGGCGGGCAAGCGCGTGGCCGTCCTCCGCCATCCCATGCCCTACGGCGACCTGACACAGCAGGCGGTGCAGCGCTTCGAGCGCTACGAGGACCTCGACGCCGCAGAGTGCACGATCGAGGAGCGCGAGGAGTACGAGCCGCACCTCGCGGAGGGAAACCTCGTCTTCGCCGGCATCGACTACGCGGCCATCCTCTCGCGGGCCGAGGAAGAAGCGGACGTGATCGTCTGGGACGGAGGCAACAACGACACGCCGTTCATCAAGCCCGACCTGCACATCGTCGTCTGCGATCCGCACCGGCCGGGGCACGAGCTCCGCTACCACCCGGGCGAGACGAACCTGCGCATGGCAGACGTCTGCGTCGTGAACAAGACGGACACGGCCCCGCCGGAGGGGGTCGAGGCGGTGCTCGATTCGATCCACCGGCTGAACCCACGCGCCGAGGTCGTCCTTGCGGCGTCCCCGTTTCACGTCGAGGACGGGCGCACCGAGGAGATCCGCGACAAGCGCGTGCTCGCCGTCGAGGACGGCCCGACCCTCACGCACGGCGAGATGACCTACGGCGCCGCGGTGCTCGCCGCCAAGCAGCACGGGGCGGCCGCCCTGGTCGACCCGCGGCCGTTCGCCGTGGGCTCGATCCAGAAGACCTTCGAGGCCTACCCCCACGTCAGCGAGCTCCTTCCCGCGATGGGCTACGGGCGCAAGCAGATGGAGGAGTTGCGCGAGACGATCGAGCGCTCCGACGCCGACCTCGTCCTCATCGGGACGCCGATCGACCTGCGACGGGTGATCGACGTCGACAAGCCGGCGCTTCGCGTCACCTACCGCCTCCAGGAGCTCGGCGAGCCTACGCTCGCGTCGATCCTGGCAGCGCGCGAGATCATCGAGTCCCCGGCGGCCGTCACGTAGCGCTCCGGCACACCCACGGCAACCCCTGCGCCCGCCGCCCCGAGTGCTTGTGTTCCACGCGCACAAAGAGGAACGCCCTCCTCCCGTCCCGAAGGACGCGCCTGCCCATGCTGAGACGGCCATGGCTTTCCCCGTGCTCGTGAAACACAAGCTCGCGGTGGGAGCAGCGGCGTGCTGACCGTCCTCGCGCTCGGCGGGAACGCGCTCCTCGGGCCAGGGGAGCGTGGGACCGCGGCCGAGCACCGGGCCAACCTCGCCGCGACCTTCGCGGCCGTGCGCCCGCTGCTCGAGGGCGAGGTCGTCGTCACCCATGGAAACGGGCCGCAGGTCGGCAACGAGCTCCTCCGCCAGGAGCTGGGCGCGGCCGAGGCGCCGCCCCTCCCGCTCTGGGTCGCCGTGGCCCAGACACAGGCCGAGATCGGGACTCTTGCGGCGGCGGAGCTCGCCCCGGTCGCGGAGAAGCCTGTCGCGGTCGTCGTCACGCACGTCGTCGTCGATCCCGCCGACCCCGCATTCGGCGCGCCGACGAAGCCGATCGGCCCCCATTACGGCAGCTCGCGGGCACGGGAGCTCGAGCGTGACCGTGGCTGGACGCTGCGTGAGGAGCCTGGGCGCGGCTGGCGGCGCGTCGTGCCTTCGCCGAAGCCCCTCGAAGTCGTGGAGCTCGGCTCGGTCCGGACGCTGCTCGAGACGGGCCGCCTCGTCGTCGCGGTCGGAGGGGGCGGCATCCCCGTCGTCCGGCGCAACCGAGGCTTCGACGGGGTCGATGCCGTCATCGACAAGGACCATGCGTCTGCGCTGCTGGCCGTCGGACTCGGGGCACAGCGGCTCGTGATCCTGACGCAGGTCCCGGCCGTCTACAGGGAGTTCGGAGGCGACGGGGGAAACGGCGAGCCCATCGCCGAGCTGAGCCCGGAGCGGGACGCGGCCTTGGTGGACCGGCTGCCGGCCGGCAGCATGCGCCCGAAGGTGGAGGCTTCCTTCGCCTTCGTCCGGGAGACCGGCGGCGAGGCGCTGATCACGAGCGCCGAGGCTGTCCGCAACGGCGAGCCCGGAACGCGCGTAACTAGGATGCCCGCGTGATTCCCGCCCACCTCAAGGGTCGTGACTTCCTGCGCGTCAAGGACTGGGCGCCGGAGGAGCTGGTGGTCGTGCTCGACCACGCCGACCGCCTGAAGGCGCGCCAGCGGGAACGGGTTCCGCACCGCCTGCTGGAGGGCCGCAGCTTGGGGATGATCTTCCAGAAGCCGTCGACGCGCACCCGCGTGAGCTTCGAGGTGGGCATCTCCCAGCTGGGCGGCACCGGCCTCTACCTGGCCGCCGGAGACCTCCAGCTCGGTCGGGGGGAGACGATCAAGGACACGGCCGTCGTACTCTCGCGCTACCTCGACGGGATCATGATCCGGACGTTCGCGCAGGCGGACGTCGACGAGCTCGCCGAGCATGCCGACATCCCGGTGATCAACGGACTCACTGATGAGTTCCACCCCTGCCAAGCCCTTGCCGACGTGATGACGATCCGCGAGCGCCTGGAAGGCTTCGACGGCGTCCGCGTCGCCTACCTCGGCGACGGCAACAACGTCTGCCACTCGCTCATGGTCGCGTGCGCGAAGCTCGGCATGGACTTCGTCGCGGCCACCCCGCACGGGTACGAGCCGGCCGAGGAGGTGGTCGGCTGGGCGCGGGACGCCGCCGAGCCGAAAGGGACCACCGTCGAGCTGACGAACGACCCGCGCGAAGCCGCGGCCGGAGCCGACGTCCTCTACACGGACGTCTGGACGAGCATGGGCCAGGACGAGGAACGGGAGCGGCGCCTCGCCGATCTCGCCGGGTACGGAATCGACGAGGACATGGTCGCCCTGGCGAGCGACCGCGCGATCGTGCTCCACTGCCTGCCGGCGCACTACGGCGAGGAGATCGCCGAGGACGTGCTCTACGGCGAGCGCTCGGCCGTCTGGGACCAGGCGGAGAACCGCCTCCATGCCCAGAAGGCGCTCATGGCGCTCGTCATCAGGTGACCTTCGAAGACCACGTCCGGGCCGCGTTGGACTCGCTCCCACCCGAGCTTCGGCGGGCGATGTCGAACGTCGAGATCGTGGTCGAGGAGGAGAACGCCGAGGACCCCGACCTCTACGGCCTCTACCTCGGGATCCCGCTCACCGAGCGGGGCGAGGGCTACGCCGGGGTGCTTCCCGACAAGATCGCCATCTACCGCATCCCGCTCGAGGAGGAGTTCGGGGACGACCCGGAAGTGCTCGAGGAGGAGATCCGGATCACCGTCGTTCACGAGGTCGCGCATCACTTCGGCATCGACGAGGATCGCATCGCCGAGCTCGGCTGGGGTTGACGGCGGGCCAGGCCTAGCCCGAGACCTCGGTCTTCCCGTGGGACGCGCCGACCGGCTTCGACTCGGGCGAGCCGCGCTGGCGCAGGTAGATGGCGAAGACGACCATGGACCCGACCGCGAGGAACTCCGACTGCCAGTTCTGCAGCGTGGCCTCCCAGAAGTCCGGCCGCTGGAGGTAGCCGAGCCAGGAGACGGCGGCAGAACCGTGCTCGCGCTGCGCCTCGTTGTACTCGGTCATGCCCGTGACGGACTGGCCGACCCAGCTCCCGACGAAGAGCGCGCCCATGACGAGGAGAAGCGAGTTTTCGTAGACCCATCGCTTCCAGCCGCCAGCCTTGGCCGGTTGCGGCGAGGAGCGAAGCGCGTAGCGACCGACGTACTGCTGACGGTCCGACTCGGACCCGGCGTCCTCGGGTTTCTTCGACTCCGGCGAGCCCCGCTGCACGAGCCAGACCGTCGCGAGGATGAAGACGAGGAACTGGAGGTACTCGGACTGCCAGTTCTCGAGCACGGCCTGGCCAAAGTGCGAGGAGAGGACGTAGCGGCCGTACGAGTACTCCCCTCCCCCGTGCGCCCGGGCTTCCTCGTTGTAGTCGAGCCACCCGACGTACGACTGGGCGACGACGACCAGGAACAGGACGAGGAAGAAGAGCCCGAGCGAGTTCTCGCGGACGAACCTCCGCATCGAGCTCACCGCCCGAGCACGCCGACCGTGATGAAGATCACGAGGCCGGTAACCGAGACGAGCAGGTACGAGGCGAACAGAAGCCGCACTAGGCGGCCTTTCGCGACCGCGACTTCGCCTTGCGGCGGCGTCCCTTTCCCGCGGCCTCGACGCTTTCGCGGAGCGCTGCGAGGAGATCGACGGGGCCCTCTTCCTCGCGCTCCTCCTCGGCGACGTCGACGGTCTTGCCGCGCTCCTTGGCGCGGATGATCTTCATGAGCGCGTCTCGGTAGGTGTCCTTGTACTTCTCCGGCTTGAACTCTCCCTCGAGCCGGAGCACGAGCTGGATCGCCAGGTCGAGGTCGTCCTTGTCCACCCGCTGGCCCTTCGGCGCGATCCCCTTCGCGGGCCTGATCTCGTCGGCGAAATGCATCCGCTCGAGCTGGATCGCCCGCTCACGGACGCGCAGGCAAGCCAGGTGCTGCCGGTCCCGCATCACGAAGGTGGCGACGGCGGCCAGGCCCGTCTCCTCCAGCGCGCGCGCGAACAGCGCGTAGACCTTCTCGCTTCCGTCCTGTGGCCTCAGGAAGTACGAGCGCTCGTAGTAGACGGGATCGATGTCGTCCTCGGAGACGAAGGCCTGGATGTCGATCGTGCGCTGGGCCTTGTCGAGGGCGGCGGACTGGAATTCCTCGTCGTCCAAATAGACCCACTTACCCTTCTTCACCTCGAAGGCCTTGACGATCTCGTCGTCGGGCACCGGCTCGTCCTCGGACTTGCAGACCTTCTGGTAGCCGATGCGACCGCCGTCCGGCTCGTGGACGTAATTGAAGTGGAGCTTGTGCTCCTTGACGGCGCTCTCCATGCGCACCGGGACGCTGACGAGCCCGAACGCGATGGAGCCTGACCAGATTGGTCGCATTTCCAGTTCTTTGCACGTAAGCGCGAGCTCGAAACCTCGCCGTGCATGAAGTCCCACCGGTCCGGGCATAGGGCTTCCGTGCCGAGGGTCTTCGCTTCCGTGCTCGTCCACCTGCGCCACCTCGTGGTGGCCGCCTGGATTGCGGCCGCGGTCGCGGTCGCGCTCTACATGCCCGGGCTCGGCTCGGGCGAGGCGCTCGAGCTCGGCGGCCTCATCCCCGACGACTCGCCGGCGATTCAGGCCGAGAAGCGCTCCAACGAGCTCTTCGACGTCCCGCTGACCGCAGACACAGCGGTGGTCGAGCGCGCGCCGCGAGGGTTCTCGCAGGAGGAACAGGAGGCGATCGTCCAGCGCGCTGTCGACGCCACCGAGCAGGAGCGGGACGGCGACGAGATCCGCTTCGCGCTGCCGATCCTGAACACGGAGGAGGTCTTCCCGGGGTCGGAGGAGGACGGGACGACCGCCGTCACCCACCTCTTCTTCGGGCGGGACGTGAGCCTGCCGGGGAAGGTCGATCTAGCCGAGGGATACGCCGACCGTGCCGCGCAGCAGTACTACGCCGGCGTGACCGGGCCGGGGCCCGCGCGGCTGGCGCAGTTCGAGGAGATCGAGAACGCACTTCCCTGGGTCGAGCTGGGAACCGTGCTGGCGATCGCGTTCGTCGTCGGACTGACCTTCCGGTCCTTCGGCGCCCCCTTGCTGACGCTGGTCGCTTCCGGTATCGCCTTCGTCGTCGCGGGCGGGCTCATCCCTTGGGTGGCCGAGGAACTCGACGCCACGATCCCGCAGGAGGTGGAGCCGCTGGTGGTCGCGCTGACGCTCGGCGTCGTCACCGACTACACGATCTTCTTCCTGGCCGCCTGCCGGCGTGAGCTGGCCGCCGGCGAGAGCCGCCGCGACGCGGCGCGGCGCTCGTGCACTGCGGTCGTCCCGATCGTCGCCACCGCCGGTCTGATCGTCGTCGCGGGCACGGCCGCGCTCGTCGTGGGTGAGCTCGAGTTCTTCCGGGTCTTCGGCCCCGCGCTCGCGCTCACCGCCGCGATCTCGCTGGCCGTTTCGGTCACATTCGTCCCGGCGGCTTTGGCCCTGCTCGGGAGGGTCGTCTTCTGGCCCTCGCTGCAGCCGCGCGACGAGGAGCCCGAGGACGAAGAGCTTGAGGGCGAGGATCGCCCGGTGTCTCGCTTCGCCCGCGCGCTGACGTCGCGGCCGCTAGCGGCCACGGTCGCGCTGCTGACAATCGCCGGCCTTCTGGCCGCAGCGACGGGGCTTCGCCACACCGAGCTCGCCCTGCGCCTCGGCAGCGGACTCCCCCCGGACTCCGAGGTGCAGGAGGCCGCGGCCGCCGCCGACAAGGGCTTCGCCGCTGGCGTGCTTGCGCCCGAGATCGTCCTCGTCGAGAGCGAAGGGCTGGCCGATCGCACGGACGAGCTCGCCCGGCTTGAGGACGAGCTGGGGCAGGTTCGCGGAGTCGCCGGCGTGATCGGGCCGCGCGAGCAGCCCCCCGAGGCACCTCAGAACGTCCTCGTCTCCGAGGACGGGAACGCGGCCAGGATCGCGGTGATCATGGACGCCCCGCCGCTCGACTCGGAGGCGATCAGGATCCACCAGGAGCTCGACGACCGCCTCCCGGAGCTCCTGCGTGCAGCCGGCCTGCCCGAGGCCGAAGTCGCGATCGCCGGGCAGACGGCCCTCGCTTCCGACACGGTCGAAGCAATCGTCGACAGCGCGGCGCTCGTGGGCGCTGTCGTGCTCGCGCTGAACTTCCTCCTCCTGGCGCTCTTCCTGCGGGCGCTCGTCGCGCCCCTCTTCCTGCTGGCCGCCAGCGTGCTCTCGGTCGCGGCGACCCTCGGCCTGACGACGTACTTCTTCCAGGGGCTCCTCGGCCACAGCGACCTGACCTACTACGTCCCCTTCGCCGCCGGCGTGCTCCTCGTCTCGCTCGGCTCCGACTACAACGTGTTCGTCGCCGGGCGCATCTGGCAGGAGGCCAGGCGGCGCCCGCTGCGGGACGCGATCGCCGTCGCCGCCCCGCGGGCCTCGCGCGCGATCACCGTCGCCGGCATCGCCCTCGCCGCCTCCTTCGCCATGCTGGCGATCGTCCCGATCGACGGATTCCGCGAGTTCGCGTTCATGATGGGCGTCGGCGTGCTGCTCGAGACCTTCGTCGTTCGGCCGGTGCTGATCCCCGCCCTGATGGCGCTCTTCGGCGAGACCGGCGCGTGGCCGGGCCGCCTTCGCCACGGCGTCGCCTAGCGCGCCCTCTAGTCGTGGATGCGGGCGATGAGCTCGCGGCGGCTGAGCACCTTGCAGGCCACCCCGCCGAGCCTGACGTCGTAGCCGACGTCCTCGTCGAACGGCTCGACGATCAGGTGGTCGTCGAGCGGCTCGAGGGTGATGGTCAACGGCGCCGGATCTTCCATGTTCCGATTGTAGGCTCCCCCATGTGCCCCGCAGCACGGTCTGCCTGAGCTTCGACTTCGACGCGCTCTCGGTCTGGCTCGCCTACGACCGCGTCACGCCGGCGATGTTGAACCGCGGCGAGTTCGGCGCGCGCGTCGGAGTACCGCGCCTCCTCCGCTTCCTCGAGGAGCGAGGCCTCCGCGCGACGTTCTTCGTCCCTGGGCACACGGTCGAGTCGTTCCCGGAGGAGACCACCTCGATCCTCGCGGGTGGGCACGAGATCGCACACCACTCCTACGCCCACGTCGACCCGAGCCTGCAGACGGCCGACGAGGAGCGCGCCGACATGGAGCGCGCCTGGTCGGTGCTGAAGGGAATCGGGGTGACGCCGCTCGGCTTCCGCGCGCCCTCGGCCGACCTTTCGGAGTCGACGCTCGCGCTCGTGGAGGAGCTCGGCTTCCTCTACGACTCGAGCCTGATGACGGACGACTACCGGCCCTTCCACCCGCGGATCGGCGACCGCGTGGCGCGCGGCGTGCCGCTCGAGCGCGGCCGCGAGTCGACGCTCTGGGAGCTCCCGCTCTGCTTCGAGCTCGACGACTGGGTGCACTTCCAGTTCAACTTCGACCCATACCGCAAGGGCGGCGCGACGCCGAGCGACGTGCTCGAGATCTGGCAGGCCGAGTTCGACTGGATGGACGCGAACGTGGACGGCGGCATCCTCACGGTCACGATGCATCCGCAGGTGATCGGGCGCGGCCACCGTGTAGCGATGCTGGAGCGCTTCGTCGAGCACTGCGAGGAGGCCGGCGCCCGCTTCGAGCGCATGGGCGACCTCGCCAAGACCCTCTCCTAGGATGGCCAGACCCCGTCGGCTCCGCGACCCGATCGAGCCGGCCGCGGCGTCCGTGGCGATGTTCGTCGGATCGCTGCCAGGCGCACCGCTGACGGTTCCGGCGCTGGTGACCTCGTTCGGCGAGTTCGTGAACGTGACGGGAACGGACGAGGGCGAGACGGCCGACGCCGTTCGGCTCTTCTTCGAGAACGACGGCCGAAGAGCGTATGTCGTCGCCCTCGGCGAAGCACGCCCCAAGCGCGCGCTCGCCGCGCTCGCGGATACGAACTTCAACATCCTGGTCCTGCCGGCGACCGCACGAGTTCCTGGGGCCATCTCGCTCGCCGTCGCCGCGGCCCTCTACGCGAAAGAATGCGGCGCGTTCTACATCGCCGATCCGCCCGCCGGCCGCACCGCAGCGGACGTCGCTCGCTGGGCAGGGTCGTTCGGCGGCGGCCCGAACTCGTCTACTTTCCCCGGCTGCGCGTGCATCGGCCCTCGGGAGAGCGGGACGTGGTCGCGTCGGGCGCGGTGGCCGGGATCTTCGCGCGCATGGAGATGCTCCGGGGCCTCCATGTGGCTCCCGAGGGAATAGAGGCCAGGGTGTCCGGGGTCCTCGGGCCTTCGCTCGAGCTCGACGATGCGACCGCCGAAGCGCTTACGCAAGCCGGCGTCAACCCGATCCGGCGCGTGCCCCCCCGAACGGTGCTGTGGGCGGCACGGACGCGAGAGGACACCGACACCGATTGGCAGTTCATCAAGGTCCGGCGCCTCGCCCTCTTTCTGGAGCGAAGCATCGAGCAGGGCCTCCAATGGGTCGTGTTCGAGCGCAACGGCGAGCGGCTGTGGACGCAGGTTCGGGCTGCGGTCCGCGTCTTCCTGGACAGGCTCTTCCGTCAGGGGCTCTTTCCGGCCGCCAGGCCGCGGGACGCGTTCTTCGTCCGCTGCGACCGAACCACGATGACCCAGGACGACATCGACTCCGGCCGCCTGGTGATCCACGTCGGGATCGCCCCGCTCCGACCTGCTGAGTTCTTGATCGTCCGGATCGGTCTCCGGGCCCGGCCGCGCGACGATGCCGACTAACATGGGGCGCCACGTAACAGCCTGCTACGTGGCGCCCCACGCGCGGGAGAGGCCTTAGCCGGCGCCGTCTCCCTGGTTCGAGTTCCCTTCGAGGAAGTCGAGCTTCCTGATCTCACCCGTGAACTTGCCGCGGTACTCGAGGATGTAGAGGCCGTTGCGGAGATCGATGACGTAGATCAGCCCGTCGGCGACGACCGGATAGCTCCACATCGTCACCTTGTTCGGCCCGCCGTTCAGCGCCGGGTCCTCGGTGGCGACCACCGGGAGGGGCGTCGGGCTGAACCAGCCGGCCTGCTTCGGCTTCGTCTCGTTGGCGATGTCGATCACGTGGAAGCCGGCCGAGTGCCATGTCAGGAGCACGAGGTTCTCCGTGACCGTCGGGTTGTGCGACGCGTAGCTCGTGAACTGCTGCGTGAGCGGGTCGTCGGCGGGGCAGACGTTCTTCGTCGTCTTGTACTCGCTGACGATCTCCGGGTTGGCCGGGTCGGAGCGGTCGATCACGTGCACCCAGCCCCACGGGCAGCCGTGGAACGGAAGCGTGAACGTCCCGTAGATCTCGTCCGTGTTGACGATCAGATCGCGGCCCGGAACCTGCTCGGCCGAGTGCGACTCGGCGCACTCTGAGATGCAACCGCTGTCCGCTGTCCCCCACTTCGGCCGGTTGGCCGGGTTCGTGAGGAGGTTGTCGTTGAGATCGAGGACCGTGCCCGCCGGAGGCGGCGAATCAACGACCTCGGCGGTGTCGAGGACGAGCGTGTGGCCGCGCTGGTAGGCGAGCGTGGTCGTACGCCCGTCCGCCGAGACATCCATCGAGTGGTTCGCGAGCCGCCCGTCGAAGGACCCTGCTTCGTAGAACTGGTTCCAATTGCCCTGTGCGAGCAGCCGCGGGGTCGTTCCGCTCGCGGCGCCGCTGATGTCCCAGACAGCGAGGTTCGGATTCGCTGGGTTCCTCGAGCCGGTGGGCAGCGTCGCCCAGATGTAGGCGCGGTCCGGGTTCGCCGGGTCGACCCAGAGGAAGAACTCGTGCGGCGTGCGGATCGTCCCGCTCGCCTGCGCGGGCACGAAGTTCATGATGAACTCCGGATTCGCCGGGTCGCTCAGGTCGAAGAAGCGGAAGTTCGGTGCCACCGACCCCTCGCAGTGGTGGATCACCGCGCTGCAGGTGAACGTCAGGACGACCAGCAGCTTCTGCTCCTGCCAGATGCGAAGCTCGCGCGTCGTCTCCGACGGGTTCGCCGCGAACGGCGGGCCGATCTCGTTGACGATCGCAGGATCGGTCGGGTCGCTCGCGTCGACAACCAGGATCCCCGCATTGGGATGATCCGGCGCGCCGTCGGTACGGCTCCCCACGTAGAGGTAGCCCGAGTCGTCAAGAACGGCCATGGCGGCGTTCATCCCTCGGTTCAAGAGCGGGTTGTGCCCAACCAGCTTGAGGTGCTTCGAAGTTCCCGGCACAGTGCCGCCGTCGACCACGACGACTCGAGGCTCTGTGCCGGCGCCCTGGACGGCCGTGGCGAGGACCAGGGTGGCCGTCAAGGCCAAAGCCAACGTCAGAACGCGTTTCATGAGTACCCCCCTTCGGCTATTTCCAGCCGGACCCGCCCCTCCCGGGCGGGCCACGGAGGGAATCATGTCATTCTTCGGCTCGATGGCAAGCGGAAGGGGCGCCCGGGCGGGCGCCCCTCCTCATCGTGCGGTTACCAGTCGAACGCGTTCGTGAACGTCGAGGGCCCCCCGACGATGGGCAGCCGCACCTTGCTTTCCTTCAGCTCCAGCGTCAGCTCGGTGCCGGGCGCCGGGCGGACCGTGTAGTCGCGGTCGCTCGAGAGGATCATCACCCCTAGGCGCCTGCCCGCCGCGAGGACGGAGTCCTTCGGCTGGAAGTCGAAGGTCAGCCTGTAGAACTTCCCGGGCTGCACCGCCTGCGTAACGGCCGCAGAGGATCGGTTCTCCGGGTCGATCCAGCCGCGGCTGATGACCGTTGCGCTGCCCGCGCCCTCCGGATAGCTGATCACGTGGGCGGTGACGTTCGCCTTCGGCTTCGAGAACGCCAGCATGAGTTGGATCGTCGGCGTTCCGCTGATCCGGATCGGCCTCAGGAGCGGCGGCGTCTTGAACACGAGCCGGTTCGGCGACGAGGCAGCGTTCATGAGCGTCGTGGCGCTGATCGTCGCGTTGTCGACGATCGCCTCGGAGACCGGGCGACCGCCTTCGCGGAGGCTGAGCAGCCCGGTTTCATTGCCGTTCCCGCTGAGGCTCAGCGTGACCTTTTGGGCCTCCGGGTCCGGCCACTCGGCGTACGGCGTCGGATTCTGGGAGCTCTGCCCCTCGCGGACGACCCAGGCCTTCGGGTCGCTCTCGACGCCGTTCTGGTGATCCCACAGGTAGCGGCTGAACCACCGGTTCGTGCGGATGAGCGGAGGCGAGCCGCCGTGCCCGCCCTGGTGCCAGTACAGCTGGTGCGGGATGCCGCGGGCCTTGAGCTCGTCGTAGAGGACCGCCGGGTGCTTCGTCATCACGTTCCAGTCGTTGTTCCCGTGTGCGAGCAGCACCGCGGCGTCCACGCCTGCGATGTCGTTCATGTAGTTGCGCGCGTCCCAGAACGGCGTGTAGTCGCCGGTGACGCGGTCCTGGTTCGCCGCGAGGCTCGCGATCACCGGCCGGCAGATCGCCTGGTCGGGGCGCGTGTAGGTGTACTCAGCCAGGACGTCGGCGTCCTCGCCCTGGAACCCGCCGGGCGCACGCACCATCCCGTTGGCGCGGTAGTAGTCGTACCAGCTCGAGATCGCCGAGATGGGGACGATGGCCTCGAGGCCCTCGACGCCGGTCGTGGCGACGCCGATCGGCAGTGTGCCGTTGTAGGACGTGCCGATCATCCCGACCTTGCCGGTCGTCCAGGTGGCAGCGACCTCAGTGCCTCCAACCTGGGCGGTGTAGGCCTTCGCCCTGCCGTTGAGCCAGTCGATCACGGCCTTCGGGCCGAGCGTCTCGAACGGGTCGCCCGTGGTCGGGCAGCCCGTCGAGAGGCCGGTGCCGGTTCCCTCGGCGTGCACAACGGCGAAGCCGCGCGGCACCCAGGTCGCCGTGTGCGAGTTGGAGATGATCGGGCTCGTATCGAAGAACGTCGGCGTGGCCGTCGGCCGGAAGGTCGGCGGCTGGCCGATCTCGTGGTCGACGTTCCAGTTGACGACCGGCACGTCGCCTCCGTAGTACGGGCTCACCTCCATCACGACCGGAACCTTCAGGCCGATGGTCTCGGTCTCCTGGACGCGCGCGACGTCGATGTGGATGCGGTCGAGGACGCCGTCGAAGTCGCTGTCGATCGTGGTCTCTACCCAGAGCTCTTGTCGGACCCAGGTCGCCGGCACCGTGGAGAAGACCGGCTGCGCCTGGCCGTCGACGAAGACCGGACCGGTCACCTGCGCCCCGGCCGGCCTCGCCGCAAGTGCGAACGCGAGGAAGACGAGGAGCGCGAATGCCACCCCGAGTCCCGCGCGTCCGCTCGTCGGCCGTGCCGGACCGGCACGACCCGTTCCTGCCAACGGACTCATTTTCCTACCCCCCTCGTCGTGTGCTGCGGCAGCGGGATCCTCCCCGATGTGCCGCCTCCTGACAAGCAGAGGCCGCGCTAACTACGGTGGACGCGGAGCGTCGTACGCATGCCCTGCTCGTGGTGGTCGGCGACGGAGCACCACACGCGGTAGCGGCCGGGCGGGAGGCGGAAGGTCCTCGTGGTCCGCTCGCCCGGAAGCGTCTCCGGGATCACGAACGTGCGCGTGCCGCCGATGCGGCGCAGGCGAAGGTCGTGGGGATCCGACGGGACGCTTATCGTCCTCGACGAGCTGGCGAAGACCCTGGAGCGGGTGCTCGACCGGGTCGACGAGATGCGGAAGCGGGAGCGCTCCGCGGCCTGAACAGAGCGTGACCCGGCTCGCGAGCGGACAGCTTCTCTTGCCTCCCGGCTGAACGCGTCCTACGATCGACCTGTGCACCCGTCCGCCGTGAAGCGCGGGGTTGTGCGGGTGGCCTGCGTTCTCCTCCCGCTCTTGATGCTCGCCCTCGCCGGGGCGGATGCCGCCCCGGGACAAGCCGGCGGCGGCAGCTCGGACTTCGGGGGCGGCGGCGGAAGCGGCGGGGGCGGTGGAGGAGGCGGCGGAGGCGGAGGCGACTTCGGCGGCGGAGGTGGTGGTGGCGGCGGCGGCGGCGACGTCGATCCGGTAGTCGGCGTGCTCATCGTTGCCGTCGTCTTCCTGTTCGTCCTACTGGCACTGGCTCGAAACACTGCGCTAGGCGCCCGCGTCATCTCGGCGGCGCGCGATTTCGCCGCGCGCCCCCTTGCAGCGCTGCGGCGCAGGCGCCGTGCCGAACGCGTGCGGCAGGTCGAGCTCGCCGCGACAGAGGCCGCCGAGGACGACGCCCGCCTCTCCGCGGAGAACGTTCGCCGCGGCGCCGAGGAGCTGTTTCGCGACGTGCAGCAAGCCTGGGATGCGCGGGACACCAAGCGGCTCGCAACGCTCCTGGGACCCGATCTCCTGAGCGAGTGGAAGCGGCGGCTCGCGGACTTCGACCGCAAGGGCTGGCAGAGCCGCGTTGAGGTGCTCGACGACGTTCGGATCGACTTCGTCGGCCTGTCGAACCGCGAGGGCGATCGCGACGATCGGGTAGTCGTCCTGATCGAGGCGCGGCTCCGCGCGTACGTGGAGAACCGAAGCGGGCGAAAGATCTACCGCAAGGGCGAGTCGGACGACACCATCAACCTCTGCCAGTACTGGACACTCGGAGGGCGCAAAGGGCATTGGACGCTGCTGTCGATCGAGGAGCGCTCAGAGGGTGATCACCACCTCGACGAGCCGATCGTCGCGGCACCATGGTCGGACACAGAGCGATTGCGCGACGAGACGGTGATCGAGACCGCGGCGGCGGACAACCTCCCCGCCGGTGTCGAGACCGCCGAGCTGGCCGACCTCGACTTCGACGGAGATGCACGCACCGCCGCGCTCGATCTCGCGCTCGCCGATCCCCGCTTCGCGCCGGATGTGCTCGAGGCCGCGGCGCGGCAAGTCGTCGAGGCCTGGGCCGAGGCGGTCGACGGCGAGGACACGAAGCTCGCGGAGCTGGCCAGCAAGCCGGCGCTCGATCGGCTCCTCTACCAAGACGACGACAGCAAGAAGACCCGCCTGGTCGTGCGCGGCCCGCGGATCAGGCGGATCGCGATCGTGGCGCTCGATGCCGCCGCAGATCCGGCCACGATGACCCTCGAGGTTCAGGTCACCGGCCGGCGCTACGTTCAGGATCGAGATACCGCAGCCGTGCTCTCGGGCAGCAAGGACGAGGAGGCAGTCTTCACCGAGAGGTGGATCTTGTCGCTCGGCGGCCCGGAGTCACGCCCGTGGCAGATCGCCGGCGTGGGCGAAGAGACGGGAGTGGGCTCGACCTGAGCCGCCCGTCCAGGCCGATGTGATCTTCGGGCGCCGCACAGCGTAGAAAGGACAGACCCGATGAAGAGGAAGCGCCATCCGCCGTTGCTGCTTGCTCTTGTGTGCGCCGCCGCCGCGACGGGCACGGCATTCGCCATCGGCGTGGTCGCCGGCTCGGATCGCCCAACCCGAGACCAGGCCGACCACGCGAGCGTGAGCTTCGAAGGGTTCGCGCGACCGTGCCTTGATGGCAGGACCGATCTCGCTCCCTGCGATCTCTCGCCGGAGGAGCGTGCGCCGGTGCAGGTTGCTGGTTCGCAAAGCGACCCGACGCCGACAAACGAACGCCTCGTCTGTCCCGAGATCCTCTTCAAGGTGGGCCTCCGGGTCACGATCCCATGCGGCCACGGAGCCGAGATCGTCACGGCATTCTTCGCCGAGGTCGACGGCCGCTACTGCGCCGAGGTGACGTACATCTCCGAGACGAGCTCGCCTCCCCGCACCAAGACGTTGTGCCGGGATGTGTGAACGGGGCGCATGCTCGACCGGTTCGGCGAGTAGGCCGCGCCTCGGGCTCCGAGGCGCGGCCATTCGCACTGATCAGATGACTCTTACCGGTGTTAGGCGCTCGCGGGAATCGTGCGTTCGCAGTCCGCCGAGACGGTATCCCCTGGCCCGGCGCGCGCGGTATCCGTCCCCGCGCCGCACGTGATCGCGTCCGGTCCCAGTCCGCCGGAGATCCAATCGTTGCCATCCCCGCCGTTGAGGCTGTCCGTGCCGGCATTGCCGAAGAGGCGGTCGCCCCCGTCACCGCCGTTGATCGTGTCGTCGCCGGATCCGCCGGCCACCCAGATGTCGGCGCCGTTGCCGCCGACGACGGTGTCGCTGCCCGGGCCACCCCAGGCACGATCGCGGCCGCCGTTCCCGGTCACGTGATCGTCACCGCCGCCGCCCCAGGCGTAGTCTCGGCCTGCGCTGCCGACGATCGTGTCGTCGCCGGCATAGCCGTGGATGTAGTCACGCGCGCTCGTCCCAGTAAGCGTGTCTGCCTCCGCTGTGCCCCTGATCAAGGCGGCCGACGCGAGTGGAACGAGCACCGCCGCGACGACGACCGCACAGAGAACAATGGTCTTCTTCATGCTTCGCCTTTCGTTGCCTTCGGGGAGAGGTGCCCGGGCGGACGCACGAGCGCCATCAGCACAGACGACCGAACGCGGCCGAACTTGCGGCTCCTCACAAAACGCGAACAAGCCGTCGGTCTCATGCCGAGATCAGTCGAGCGAGCAGTCGTACGGTCCCTCGCCCGGCGGCGCCGGGTCCGTTCCATTCAGCGCCCAGGCGAACACGAACGCCAGCGCGTCGATGTCACAGTCCGACAGGACGGGATCACCGAGGTCGGGCCAGCCGTAGCCCATCAGGTCGGTGCTCTCGAGCAGATTGGTCGCGTGCCCGAGTCCCAGCGCGTGTCCGACCTCGTGGAGGGTCACCCAGCCAAGGTATTCGGGGTCGTACGGATCGCGGTCGAGGCTCGGCGGCAGATCCGAGCGGACGATGATGTTCGGGCACTTGTGGTCTCCGCAGATCGCGTAGCCACCGAAGACGACGCCGCCGGCAGTCGGGACGTAGTGGACGACGATGTCGGCGGCCTGACGCTTGGCGCCGGTGACGTCGCGGAGGGTAATGAGGCCGTCGAAGCACTCCTCCAGCGTGCTCGACCAGGTCGCGATCGCCGACCTGATCGCCGCCAGCTGCTCCGCGGTCGCGCTCGAGTGCGCCTGCACGGCAATGGTGAGGTCGGTGTGATCCCACCAGTAGCCCGGATAGAAGTTGCTCAGGATGACCAGCCCCTCGGCATTCGATTCCGGAAGCCGGCACGTGGGCCCGGCGGTGCCGCCAGGATCCTTGTCACCCGCCGCGGCTGAGGCCGGCAGGAGGAGCGAGAGGCAGATGGCAAGCGCAACGAAGCCCTTCGTAACACCGCGCATGGAGACCCCCTTCTCGTAGACCATTTGCGTGAACGCCGTAGTGTCGCGGCTGCGCTGGGGACCCGGTTTCGGGGCCTGCGTCTCTCTTACAGACTCCGGAGCGCAGCAAACCTTGCCCGAAGCAGGTCCGTGAGACGGGCGGACTAATGAGTCCGCCCGTCTCACTCCGCCTTGCTCTACCCAGTCAGTGCGGGTACGGCGGCTTCGCAGAGGTCGTCGCTCCGCCCGGTGGAGCCCTTCACCAGCTCTTCGGAGAGGACCTGGTCGTCGGACGGGTCGTTGGGCGTGCCGCCGTGGTCGATGAGCAGCTCGACCCGGATCTGGCCGGGGTTCCTGGCGGTCGCCTTGCCGTTCTCCCCGTAGAGCATCGCGTTGCCGGTGGCCAGAACGAGGACAGTGAGCGTGCCGTCGCCGTTGTCCGTCACGCGCAAGTCCTTATCGATCACCAGCGCGAAGGACCTTGGAGACTTGCCGTTCGCCAGATTCGTCAGAACATCGGTCTCGGTGCCATGCTGCAGGAAGTAGACGAGACCATCACGGCCGTGGGCGATCGCTTGGACGCGAATGTCCAGGACAACCGAGACTTCCACCGTCAGTCCGGCGCCACAGAAGTCGTCGTCGACGAACTCGAACTCGTCGTGGATCGTCTCCCGAAACGGGGGCCCGGCGCCGGCGGCCGCAGTGAGCATGGCTGCTGCTGCAGCGACCAAAGCCAGGATCGCGCCGAACCGAAGCTTGCGTGAGTGCCGCACACTTCAGAAACGGCCGAGTCTCGCGACCGGCGATCGAAGTCAACGGGTGCGGAGGGGTCCGTCCTTGAAGCGGCCTGCATGCGCGCAGGCGGGCATCGTCGCGCGCCTGGAAGCGCTCGACGCGTTCGCCGCCGCCGAAGCCGGGGGACCGTTGCCCCGGAGGTCCGCCGCGCGGAAGTCCAAGTGGACCGCGTCCCCGCGCGGGGAGGTGTAGTAGCGGAACGGAAGAGGCATAATCCAGACGCCATGTCGGTGTACTACGGCTACACGGGGTATGCGTGTCCGTACGTCGTAGCCTGGTACGTGTGTCGTTGCGGCCGCATCCACACGCAGCAGGGCGCGGTGCAGGTGAGCAAGCTGCCGCCGGGCTGGCACGAGACCAGCGACTTGGCCGGGCCGCCCGAGCCCGAGTGCCCTCGCTGCCACAAGAAAACCGTCGCCCGCCGAAAGGCGGGCGCTTAGTTGACGTAGGCCAGCGTGTCGCCGACGGCGAGCGGGCGCCGACGTTTAGGACACTAGTGGGGCACGGCGGCCGCCGCGGCGACTCACCCGAGGGCTCGCGATCGCGCATGGCCAGAGCGATGGAGCGTACCGGGATCGAACCGGTGACCTCCGGCTTGCAAAGCCGGCGCTCTCCCAGCTGAGCTAACGCCCCTTGTATGGGCTCATGGTAGTCGACCCTCCGCCGCTCATCCCTCCCCGCGGGCGGAGCGGGCCATCGCCTCGAACTCCTCGAGGCTTCGTCCGGCGCCGAGGGCCACGCAGGTGAGCGGCGACTCGACGGTGCACACGGGGAGGCCGGTCTCCGCGCGGAGGCGGTCGTCCATCTCACGGAGGAGCGCACCGCCGCCCGCGAGGACGATTCCCCGCTCGACCACATCGGCGGCGAGCTGCGGCGGCGTTCGCTCGAGCGTTTCCTTCACTGCGTCGACGATGCGCGAAACCGGGCCTTCGAGCGCACGGTTCACTTCGCCGGAACGGAGATTGAGCCGTTTGAGCAGGCCGGTCAGCTGGTCGCGTCCGGCGATCTCCGCCTCGCCGGGTTCGTCCGGGATGCGTGCGGCGCCGATCTCGATCTTCACCTCTTCCGCGCGCTCCTGACCGATCAGGAGGCCGTACTCCTTCTTGGCGTAGTCGACGATCGCCTCGTCCATCTCGTAGCCCCCGACTCGGATGGACTTCCAGACGACCATGCCTCCGAGCGAGATGACGGCCACCTCGGTCGTTCCACCCCCGATGTCCACCACCATGCTCGCGGTGGCCTCGGCGACGGGGAGGTCCGCGCCAATCGCGGCCGCCATCGGCTCTTCGATGAGACAGGCTTCGCGCGCGCCCGCGGCGAGCGTCGCCTCCTCGACGGCCCGCCGCTCGACCTCGGTGATGCCGCTCGGCACGCAGAGGACGACGCGCGGGTGAACGAAGCGCCGGCCGATCGTCCGGCGGATGAAGTGCCGGAGCATCTGCTCGGTCACCTCGAAGTCCGCGATGACGCCGTGGCGAAGCGGGCGGGTCGCACGGATCGTGGCCGGCGTGCGCCCGATCATGCGTCGCGCCTCCGCCCCGACCGCGAGCACCCGCCCCGAGATCTCGTCGATGGCGACGACCGAGGGCTCGAAGAGCGTGACGCCCTGGCCGCGAACGAAAACCACCGTGTTCGCGGTGCCCAAGTCGACGGCGATCTCGCCGCCGTCGCGAAAGGACAAGTGGCGCCAGAGCCGGGCAGGCACGAGGAGAAAAACCCCTAAGCGATCTAGTAAAGCTGAAGGGCCGGCGTCGGCTCGCGGCTCTCGTCACTGGCACGACGCGGGTCCCGACCGCGCGTGGGGAAGCGGTAGCTGCGCCGTTAGGGAGCTAGTCGCCCCAATCGAAGTCCCGCGAGCGTCCCCAGAGGGTGTCCTCCGGATCCAGGGAGGGGTCGGTGTCCTCTCCGGGCCACGCGAGCACCTTGCTCGGTTCGAGCTCCGGCTCCCGTCCGCTCAGCGTGTCTTCGAGGCGGGCCTGCTCCTCCGTCTTGAACAGAGGGTGATTCTCGAAAGGATCCGCGACGTTATAGCGATCGATCGGCATCGCGCCGTCGAGCTGGGAGTTTCGCCGCTTGAGCTCGAGATGCTCCTCGATTACGCGGGCAAAGTTGGTGTCTCTCTGATCGGTCACTCACACCTCACTGGGTAGGGGGATAAGGACCAGGCGCCGGATTGTAAACGACTCTGCACCTGGTGAGAACCTAATCGCGGGCGCGGACGATGGTACCTGCGTCGGCCGAGACCACGCAGTTTTTACCAGCCCGCTTCGCGCGGTAGAGCGCCTCGTCGGCGGCCGCGAAGAGCGCGGCCGGGGTCGGGGCGTCGGGGAACGCGGCGACACCGAAGCTCGCCGTCACGGCGACGAGGCCGCCCGGATGGGTCGACATCGGCCGCGCGGCGAGCGCGCGGCGGAGCCGCTCGGCGAGCTGATGGGCGCCGTCGAGGTCGGTCTGGGGCAGGAGAACGGCGAACTCCTCGCCGCCGTAGCGGGCCGGAAGATCGATCTCCCGGACGGTCGTCCGCAGGATGTCCGCGAACGTCTGGAGCACCTCGTCGCCGGCCTGGTGGCCGTAGCGGTCGTTGACCTGCTTGAAGTCGTCCAGGTCCGCGAGGATCAGCGCGAGGCTGCCCTCGAAGCGCTCGGCGCGGGAGATCTCCGCCTCCAGGGCCTCCTCGAAGTGGCGGCGGTTCGGGAGCTCGGTCAGACCGTCCGTGTTGGCCTGGCGCTCGACGAGGCGGTGGAGCCGGGCGTTTTCGAGCGCGACCGAGGCTTGCGAGCCGAGCCAGTGGGCGAGCTCGCGCGCGTCGTGGCTGAAGTCGGCCTCCTTGGGCGTGAGGTAGAGGACTCCGCTCTCGCGCCCGTCCAGGCCGAGTGGGATCTCGAGCGGGCGGCCGCCGTCCGCGGGGTTGCCCTCGCGCGCGATCTCCTTTCCGTTGACGACGAGCCGGGCGCCCGCAGCGCCGGTTGCCTCGACGGTGTTCTCCACGATCACCGGCAGGAGCGCGTAGGGGTCGTGTGTCGCGGCCAGCGCCTCGCCGAAGCGGGCGATCGCGTCGCGCACGCGGCCGCGCTCGGCATCGAGCTCGCGGACGCGCTGCTCCAGCTGGGCGGCCATGTCGTTGAACGCCTCGCCCAGGGAGGCGAACTCGTCGCGCCCGCGGACGGGGACGCGCTGGTCGAAGCGGCCCTTGGCGATCGCGCCGGCGGCAGCCGCGAGCTCGCCGAGCGAGCGGACGATCGTGCGGCCGAAGGTGTAGGCGAGGATCCCGACCGCGATCATCGCCACCGCGGAGAAGAGCAGGAACCGGCTGCGGAGATCGGTGACCGCCTGGTCGATCGCCAGCTTCGGGCTCAGGGCCACGAGCGACACACTCGGCCGATGAGGCGCCGTCTCCGCGACGATCAGCTCGGTCCCGACCGCGCGGTAGGACTCGCTGTTGACGGTGACGTAGCGCGGGCCCTGGCGCGGGACCTCGAGCGCGCCCCGGAGCGCGATCGCGGTCGGCGCGATGATCCTGCCCTCCGAGACGAACGCGAACCGGTCGCCGTCGTCGAGGGCCGCGCGGGTCGCCAGGTTCCTCACGAGCGCGTTGTCGAGGGGCACGTAGACGATGACCCTCCCGACGAGCTTGTCGTCGGTGGTCACCCGGACGTCGCGCGACGGCGCCAGGCCCGGCGGCTCGTCGCCGGCGAGCAGCTCGTTCTTCGCCGAGTAGAAGGAGCTGTGCTCGACGTCCCTGGCGAAGCGCACGAGGGCCGCGCGGTCGCCGGAGCGGAGGGCCTCCTGAACCTGCGTCGCGCGCGCGAGCGAGCCCGCCGTCTCGGCCGCGTCGTCGATCTGATCCTCGAAGTCGGCCTGCGCCACCCTGATCGCCGTGGAGAGCCGCGCGTCCGCGGAGCCCGTCTCGCCACGCTCCGCGACCTCGCTGAACGCGACCGTCGCCGCGACCAGCGGCAGCAGCGCGAGCAGCATGAAGTAGATGACGAGCCGAAGCTTGAAACTTCCCATCAGCGAGCGAATGAAGCCGTTGTCTCCCGAACCTGTAGCCGATAGGTCCATCGGCCCAGCGGCAATCCCTCTTTAGGGGGATCGGCCTGGAGGAATTGACGAAATGACGGCTGTGCCGCCGGGCTGCGCTGCTCGCCCCGAGGACTGCGTCCTCAGTCGCGCCCGTAGCTACCTGCTACGGGCGCTCCCTGCGTCCTTGCCTCGGAACGACCATCGCACCCCGGCGACGAGCGACATTCCGCCAATCCCTCCTAGAAGATGGGCCGATCGAGAGCGATGGCGAGCATCATCCCGACGAACCAGCAGACCGTCGTGATGACGACGGAGGCGGGGACGAGATGCCGGTCTCGCCCGCCCATGCCCGCCGCGAGGAGCGAGATGACGACGGCCGCCGTGGCCAGGCGGCCGGGATCGACGACGATCGCAGTGAGTGCCGCAAAGATCGCGAACGTCGCGAGGAAGTCGGCGACGAGCTGGGTCGCCGACGGGCGCGGTCCGTATTCCGGCTCGTACGCGCTCATCGCCCGCCCCTGACGCGCCCCGCCGGACGCGGCTCAGCCGCACGCCGCCGCCGGGGCGAGCCGTGCGGCCCGGGTCGCCGACCGCCGACCGGAGCATGGGGGCCGCGGCGCCTCGGCGGCTCGATCCAGCCCCCGGGCACGCCCTCGCCGCCGGTTCCCGCTTCGGCTTCCGGTGGATCCTTGACGGCCCACCAGATGACGTACGCGAGGTACAGGGCCGGGATCTTGAGGATCACCGTCATCCAGATGGCGAGCCACAGCATGTGTCGCTGAGTGTAACCTAGCCCGCTTCCGGAAAACCGACCCCCGGGCCGGTGCCTCCCTGCGGCAACTGCGGAGGCGCCCACTCGAGCCCGTCCAGCGTCAAGCGGCGGCTCGAGAACGCGGGCCCAGAAAGGGGATGAACGTGATTCGAAACCGCACGCGCGGGCTTCTGCTCGCGCTCATGAGCACGCTCGCGCTCGCCGCGCCCACAGGGGCGGCGGCCGCACTGACGTCCGGGTCGAACCGGGAGGTCGACGCGCTCGTGCAGGCGATCCGCGAGCACCGGGCGACGACCTGGCACTGGCAACGCGTCCTCGGCAAGAGGCGGTCGTGGGCCGGCTTCAAGGAACGCGAAACAACCGATGTCGCCGTCCTGACCGCCCTCCGCGACCGCTGGAAGGAACGGGCGACGCGCTTGCAGTCGCGATCTGCGCGGCCGCCCCATAAGGCAGCGTGGCTCTGCATTCACCGCTACGAGGGAGCGTGGGACGACCCGAACGCGCCCTACTACGGCGGCCTGCAGATGAGCCTTGACTTCCAGCGCGCGTACGGCCGGTACCTGCTGCGCCGCAAGGGGACGGCGGACCACTGGTCGCCCAGGGAGCAGATGTGGACGGCCGAGCGGGCGCTCCGCGCCGGCGCGGGCTTCTACCCGTGGCCCAATACCGCGCGCCGCTGCGGCCTCATCTAGCCCGGGGTCAGCGGCCGTCCGGCGGCCGCAGGACGGCGAACGGGTCCGTGACCTCGAGCCCGGCGCCGGCGAAGCGGTAGACCGCGGCCGGCCGGCCGCCCGCGCGGCCGGGCGGCCGCGTGTCGCCGGTGGGCTCGATGACGCGTCGCCGCAGGAGCACGCGCTGGAGGTTCGTCGAGGAGACATCGTGGCCGAGCGCGGCGCTGTAGAGGCCCCGCAGCTCGGAGATCGTGAACGCCGGCGGCGCGAGAGCGAATCCGATGTTGGTGTAGGAGAGCTTGGCGCGCAGGCGCTCGCGCCCGGCCAGCGCGATGGCGCCGTGGTCGAAGGCCATCGCGGGCAGCTCGTCGACGGGGTGCCAGCTGGTGTCGTCCGGCACGCGCGGATCGACGTTCGCGGGGACGAGCCCGAGGTAGGCCGTAGCCACGAGCCGTTCGCCGGGATGTCGAGCCGGGTCGCTGCGGGTCTCGAGCTGCTCGAGGTGGGCGAGGTCGCGGACGTCGACCTTGGCGGCCAGGTGGCGGCGGATGGAGCTCTCCAGGGTCTCCCCCGCCTCGAGCCGGCCGCCCGGAAGTGCCCAGGCCCCGAGAAAGGGCTCCCTCGCGCGCTGCCAGAGGAGAACCTGCAGGACGCCTTCGCGGACCTGGAGCACTGCGGCGAGCGCTTCGTGAGCGGGACGCGACTCTGTGGTAGACTTGGGCACGAAGTTATCGACTGATAGTCACAAACCTCTTGGAGGATACCTCATGAAAGCGCTGATCATCGTCGACATGCTGAACGACTTCGTCGACGGGAAGCTCGCCAACCCGCGGGCGCAGGCGATCACGGAGCCACTTCAGCGGCTGCTCGTCCACGCCCGTGAGGATGGCTGGGTCGTCGTCTTCTCGAACGACGCCCACCAGCCCGGCGACCCCGAGATGAAGATCTGGGGGGAGCACGCGATGGCGGGCGACCCCGGCGCTGACGTGATCGACGAGCTCGAGCCCAAGGAGGGCGAGATCGTCTCCGAGAAGCGCCACTACGGCGCCTTCGACGAGACGGGCCTCGACGAGCAGCTGCGCGAGCGCGGCGTCGACGAGGTCGTCCTCACGGGGCAGCACACGCACATCTGCGTGCGCCACTCCTCGTACGGCGCGCTCATCCGCGGCTACGAGATCACCATTCCGCGCGACGCCGTCTGCGCGTTCGAGGGAGTCGACGAGGACGACGCGCTCGAGTACCTGAAGGCGACCTACGGCGCCGCCGTCACGACGGTAGACGAGCTCGTAGGGGCGCCTGTCTCCGCCTGACATGCGAACGGTGGCGCCGCGCGGCCCCGGCGCCACCCCTCCCGTCGCGGGCTAGGCTGGGCCTGTGAACCGCCTGGCCCAGGAGACCAGCCCCTACCTCCTCCAGCACGCCGACAACCCGGTCGACTGGTATCCCTGGAGCGAGGAGGCCTTCGAGCGCGCGCGCGCGGAGGACCTCCCGGTGCTCCTGTCGGTCGGCTACGCCGCGTGCCACTGGTGCCACGTCATGGAGCACGAGTCCTTCGAGGACGAGGAGACGGCGCGGCTCATGAACGAGCGCTTCGTCCCGGTCAAGGTCGACCGCGAGGAGCGACCGGACGTCGACGGCCTCTACATGGACGCGGTCGTCGCCATGACGGGGCACGGCGGCTGGCCGATGACCGTCTTCCTCACGCCCGACGGGCGGCCGTTTTACGGAGGCACGTACTTCCCGCCCGAGCCGCGACACGGGATGCCCAGCTTCTCGCAGGTGCTCGAGGCGGTCAGCGAGGCCTACCGCTCCCGCCGCGGCGACCTCGAGCAGCAGGCAGACGTGCTCGTGGACGCCATCCGACAGGCCAGCGAGCGGGCGCCGTCCACCGAGCCGCTCACGAGCGGCCTGCTGAGCGGCGTCGTGCCCGCCCTGCGGCGTGTCTTCGACCCCCGGGAGGGAGGCTTCGGACCCGCACCGAAGTTCCCCGCCGCCTCGACGATCGACCTCCTCCTCCGCCTCCACGCCGGCACCGGCGACGAGGAGGCGCTCTCGATGGCCCGGCTGACGCTCGACCGCATGGCGGCGGGCGGCATGTGCGACCTGCTGGGAGGCGGGTTCCACCGCTACTCGGTCGACGCGCGCTGGCTCGTTCCCCACTTCGAGAAGATGCTCTACGACAACGCGCTCCTCGCCTCCGCCTACCTGCATGCCTGGCTCGTAACCGGGGAGGAGCGCTACCGGCGCGTGACCACCGAGACGCTGGACTACGTGCTGCGCGAGCTGCGCCTGCCTGAGGGCGGGCTCGCCTCCGCGCAGGACGCCGACACGGACGGCGTCGAGGGCCTCACCTTCACGTGGACCGAGGAGGAAATCGCAGCCGTCCTCGGTGAACGGCACCCGGAGTGGCTCCAACCTTTCGAGCACGGACGCTTCGTGCTCCGAGGCGAGATCCCCGACGAAGCCCGGGCAAGGCTGCTCGCCGCCCGGGAGACGCGGCCGCAGCCGCTCCGCGACGACAAGGCGCTCGCGGCCTGGAACGGCCTCGCGCTGGCCGCGCTGGCGGAGGCGGGGTCGCGGCTCGGCCGGGACGACTACCTCGAGGCGGCCGTCGCGGTCGCCAAGTTCCTGCTCGGCCCCCTATCCGACGGGCAGGGCCTGCTCCTGCGCTCGTACCGCGCCGGCGAGGCGCGGATCCCGGCCTACCTCGAGGACTACGCGAACGTCGCCAACGGCCTGGTCGAGCTCTCGTGGGCGACGGGCGACCTCCGCTGGCTCGAGGAGGCGCGCAGGCTCGCCGGCCTCCTCGTCGAGCGCTTCGCCGACCTCTCACGGGGCGGCTTCTACGTCGACGCGGCCGAGGGCGACGGCCTCGTCGCCCGCCGGAAGGAGTTCGACGACCACCCCACTCCGGCCGGAAACTCGATGGCGGCCTTCGTCCTCCTCCGCCTGGCACGGATCTACGGGGACGCGGAGCTCGAGCGCCGCGCCGTCGGCGTGTTCCGGCTGGCGCATCCGCTCATGGAGCGCGCTCCCGCGGCGGTCTCGCACCTGCTCTGCGCGCTCGACCTCCACTTCTCCGATCCGCAGGAGATCGCCGTCGTCGGCCCCTCGGAGGAGCTCCGGCTGGCTGCGCTCGCGGGCTATCGGCCGAACACCGTCTTCGCCTTTTCCCCCGAGCCGACGGACGCTCTCCCGCTCCTCGCCGGCAAGGGCCTGGTGGACGGAAGCACAGCGGCGTACGTCTGCGAGCGCTTCGCCTGCCAGCGACCGGTCACCACGGCGGGCGAGCTGCAGGCCCTGCTGAGCTCGTAGCTACCGGCCTACAAGCTTCGCCGCGACCTCGAGGTCGGCGACAAAGGCCGAGTACTGCTCGCGACGGGCAGCCTCGTCCGGCGCCCGCAGGATCGAGGACGGGTGGACCGTCGCGAGGACGTTGGGAGCGAGGTCGGACTCGACGGGGACGCCTCGCTGCTTCGTCACGCGAAAGCTGCGGCCGAGAAGGGCTTGCGCGGCGGTTGCGCCGAGCGCGACCAGCACGTGCGGCGAGACGACTTCCAGCTCCGCGTCGAGCCACGGGCGGCACGCCGCGGTCTCGGCGGCGTTCGGCTTCTGGTGGATGCGGCGCTTTCCCCGCGCTTCCCACTTGAAGTGCTTGACCGCGTTCGTGACGTAGACCTTCCGTCGGTTGATCCCGGCGGCCGCGAGCGCCTCATCGAACACGCGCCCCGCGGGGCCGACGAACGGCCGGCCCTCCGTGTCCTCGGCGTCGCCCGGCTGCTCTCCGACGAAGAAGAGGTCGGCCTTCGCCGGGCCTTCGCCGAACACCGTCTGCGTCGCGTTCTTCCAGAGCGGGCACGCGCGGCAGCCTGCGGCCTCCTTCTGGAGCGAGCTGAGCGTCGGCGCCACGATGCCTGGGTGGTACCCAGGTGTGCGCGGACCTACGCGCGAACGACGACGGGGGCGCCCAGCGGCACAGTGCGCATGAGGTAGCGCATGTCCGCCTCCCCCGCGCGCGGGCAGCCCGCCGAGGCGGCAGTGCCGATCGAGTCGGGGTCGTTCGTCTCGTGAACGGCGATCCGGTCCCCACCCGGCCAGCCCGACGGCAAGTTGGGTTGGTGGGCGGAGAGGGCGAGGATGCAACAGCCGTACGCGGCGCTGTAACGTGGGCCGGAGAGCTTGTCCGTGACCGCGAAGCGCCCGATCGGGGTCGGCGTGCTGGGGCGGCCGACGGCGACCCGCGCGCGCCTGAGGATCCGGTCGCCCCGACGGACGACGAGCCGGCGCGTCGAGAGGTCGACGGTGACGCTGACCCGCGTGCGCGAGGTCCGCAGCCGCGTCTCCTCCGGATCGACCCAGCCGAGCCGGCCGTTCGGCAGGTGCGTAGTGACGACGCCGAGCCAGCGGCCGCGCGTCCTCACGACCGCGAGCGTGGTCGGCGAGCCGAACTCCGTTCGCGCGCCCAGCCTCGCGACTACGCGGCCGCGCGGACGTGAGCGGACGACGATGCCCTTGGCCGATGCAGGCCTGACGAGGAGGAATCCGGGCTTGGCGGCCGGTTCCGCGGGGGCGGGAGTGGGCTCCGCGAGCGGCTCGACGGCGGAGACGAGAGTCGCCTGGGAGGCAGTGGGCGCCACCTCGGCCGGCGCCGACGCGGTGTCCTCCTTGGCCGGCTGCTCGGTGCCGGAGGCCGGCCGCGCGAGAACGAGCAGCAGCGCGCCGACCGCCGCGAGCACGGCGACGAGCATGAGGACCTGCGGGGGCAGGTAGTAGCGGCCCATCGCTAGGCTCATCGGGCGTCGGCCCGGCTCGCTCGTTCACTCGAACGAGGGATGCCTGGTCGCCTCCCGGACTGACGGCGGTTGCCGGGAGTCATCGAGCCTGAGATTACAGAATCCGGAAGGCCAAACCTGCGAGACTCACGACATGGTCTTGGGCATCGACCTCTCCGCCTACCAGCGCTCCATCTCCTGGAAGGCGATCGCGTCCGCCGGGGTCGAGTTCGGGTTCATTAAGGCGACCGAGGGGACGGGCTACGTCAACGCGCACTACGAGCCGCACCGCAGGGCGGCGCGCCGCCGGGGGATCCCGGTGGGCGCATACCACTTCGCGCGCCCGGACTTCGACGACGGGCCGGAGGCCGAAGCCAACCACTTCCTCGAGGTCGCCGCGCCGCGCGCGGGAGACCTCCTCCCCGTCCTCGACCTGGAGCGATTCGGCCCGAGCCGGCGTGAGACGGCGCGCTGGGCGAGGCGCTGGCTGAAGCGGGTGGAGAAGCGGATCGGCGAGCCCCCCATCCTCTACACGTACTCGAGCTTCGCCCAGGCCCTCACAGGCCACGAAGGCGGGCTCATCCGGTTCCCGCTCTGGCTCGCGAACTACGGCAAGAACGACGGCCGCGCCCACCGCGTGTCCCCGGTCGGCGAGTGGACGACCATCGCCGTGCACCAGTACACGTCGGAGGGTCGCCTCTCCGGCTACGACGGGCCGCTCGACCTCAACCGGCTGATGAAGGGCTGGTCGCTCGACCAGCTGCGCCTCGGCGCCGAGCCGGCTCCGGTTCCAGGCTACGGGCCGCCGTGGACTCTCGCGGCGCGCGGCGAGGTCCTGCACGAGGCGCGCCGCCTCGACGCCGGGTTCCTGGAGCGGGTCGCCGAGCAGGCGAAGGCGGGTGGGGTCGCCACCGTTCGCGGCACGCCGCGGGAGCCGAAGTAACTACACGGGGACCGGCGCCGGCTCGGCAGGGCGGCGCGGCCTGGTGCTGATGAGGAGGACGGCCACCGAGGCGAGCAGCGCGAGCCCGCCGGCGGCCGCCCAGGCGGCCGTGTACTCCCCGGTCGTGGTCCGTACCAGCCCGGCCGCCCACGCGGCGGTCGCCGCGCCAAACTGATGCGCGCTGAAGATCCAGGCGAAGATGACGCCGGCCTGGGTGGGGAAGGTCGCCGTTGCCAGCGCCGACGTCGGGGGGACGGTCGCGACCCAGTCAAGCCCGTAGACGACGGCGAAGCCGACGAGCGCTGCGTAGCGGGAGTCGAACGCGACGGGGAGCGCGAGGAGCGCGAGTCCGCGGAAGCCGTAGTAGACGAGCAGCAGCTTGCGGGGATCGAAGCGGTCCGTCAGCCAGCCGGAGCCGACCGTGCCCGCGATGTCGAAGACGCCGATCAGCGCGAGTAGTGACGCGGCGCTGACCTGGGCGATGCCGTGGTCGTGCGCGGCGGGGATCAGGTGCGTCGAGACGAGGCCGTTCGTGGTGGCGCCGCAGATGAAGAACGTCCCGGCCAGCACCCAGAACGTCCGCGAGCGCAGCCCGACCCGCAGGCCCGCGAGCGCGGCGCCGAACGCGGCAGGCGCGGGAGGCGGCTCGACCCAGCCCTCTCCCGCTCCGTACGGCCGCTCTTCCACCTCCGCAGGGCGGTCGCGCATGAGCGCGATGACCAATGGGAGGACGAGGCCGAGCGCCGCCACGGCGACCAGCAGGGCGGCGTACCGCCAGTCGAACCCGGCCACCCAGGCGAGCAGCGGCAGGAAGACGAGCTGTCCGGAGGCGTTGCTCGCTGTCAGCACCCCGGTGACGAGGCCCCTGCGCTCGACGAACCAGCGGTTGGCGATGATCGCCGCCAGCGGCACCGAGACGGCGCCCGTAGCGGTGCCGTTGACAACGCCCCAGAGGAGGAAGAGCTGCCACGGCTGCGTCATCCCGAGCGTGAGGAGCGAGGAGCACGCGATGATCGCGAGCGCGACGGAGACGACCCGGCGCATTCCGAACCGCTCGACGAACGCTGCGGCGAACGGCGCGCCGAGGCCGAAGCAGAGAAGGTTGAGGGAGACGGCGAGCCCGATCGTCTCGTGGCTCCAGCCGAACTCGTCGTGGAGCGGCACGAGCAGGACGCCCGCGGTCGAGCGGAACCCGGCGGACATGACCAGGGCGACGAAGCCGACCGCGACGACCACCCACGCGTAGTGCACGCGCCTGCGCACGCGCCGAGCCTACCAGATAGGGGGATATACTCCCTTTTCGTGACCACGACCGTCGAGCCCGTCGAAACTCCCTGCGTCTGTGCCACGCTGCGCATGGCGACCCGCGCGGTCGCGCGCCTCTACGACCGCGCGCTCGAGCCGCACGGGCTCCGCACCACGCAGTATTCGATCCTCGCCCGGCTGGAGGTCGAAGGCCCTGCCGCCGTCGGGCAACTCGCCGCGCGCCTGGCGATGGACCGCACCACGCTTGCCCGCGAAGCCGCGCCGCTGGTCGAGGCCGGGTTGGTCGAGGAGGCGCCGGGCGAGGACCGACGAAGCCGCGTCCTCGCCCTCACGCCGAAAGGCCTCGAGCGCCTGGAGACGGCGCGGCCGGCGTGGCGCGAGGCACAGAGGCAGGTCCGCAACGAGCTCGGCTACGACCGCGTGCAGGAGCTGCTCGGCGAGCTCAGGGCGCTCCTGGGAGCCGCGCGCACGGCGGCAACATAAGCTTCCGGGCGATGTACGCAAGCCTCACGACCGTCCGGGGCGCGGGGTCCGAGGTGAGCACGACCGCCGGGATGGCCGCCGAGTCGATGCTTGCGTGGCTACGGGAATTCGACGGCTATCGCGGGCTGCTCGTTTTGGGCGACCCCTCGACGGGGAACGCCCGCATTGTGAGCTTCTGGGACAGCCTCGAGGCGCTCGAGCGCAGCGACCGCGGCAGGCGGGAGGTGCGCGAGAGCATGGTCGCGGCCGCAGGCGCCGAACTCGAGAGCGTCGAGCGGTGGGAGCTCTTCTACGGCCAGGAGCTGCCCGAGCCCGGAGAGCCGCCGTCCGAACACGAGACGCCCGTCCTTGCCCGCTTCACGAGCTTCGAGGGCCCTCCCGAGAGCATCGCGGAAGGCTTCCGCACCTTCCGTGACGATCTCGTCGAGTGGTTTCGCGACGCGACGGGCTTCCGCGGCTGGCTCGCGCTGCTCGACGTGCCCGGCGGGAGGTCGATCGGCATCACGCTCTGGGCCACGGAGGAGGCCCTGGCCGACGAAGCGGCGAGTGGTGCAGGCCTCCGTAACGAGATCGCCGCAGGCCTGCAGACCAAGGTCACGAGCGTCGAGCGGTACGAGGTCGTCATGGTCGAGGCTCTCGCGCCGCACGAGGCGGGCTGAGCGCCGAGATGCCCGACTTCCGGGACGAGGCGAAGCTCGACACTTCGCAGGTCGAGGACCTCCGCGGCCGCCGCCGGGTGGGCAAGGGGGGCCTCGCGGTCGGTGGCGGCGGCATCGGCCTCATCGTCACGCTCCTCATCATCTTCCTCAGCGCCACCGGGGGCGACGGCGGTCTCGGCGAGCTGGGAAACCTCGCCGGCCAGTCGGCCGGGACGCCGGCCGCGAACAGCGATCTGGCCCAGGAGTGCCAGACCGGCGCCGACGCGGACGTGAGCGAGGACTGCCGGATCGTCGGCTACGTCAACTCGATCCAGGACTACTGGACGGACGCGTTCGCAGGCGGCAGACCGGAGTACGTGCTGGCGGCGACCCGTTTCTTCACCGACACCGTGCAGAGCGGCTGCGGCGCCGCTTCATCCGCGATGGGCCCCTTCTACTGCCCGGCCGACCAGTACGTCTATATCGACCTGGGCTTCTTCGACGAGCTGCGCTCGCGCTTCGGCGCGCAGGGCGGGCCTTTCGCCCAGGCATACGTCATCGCCCACGAATACGGGCACCATGTCCAGAACCAGCTCGGCGTCCTCGAGGGCCCGCAGGACCAGGGAGCGGAGAGCCGGGCGGTGCGGGTCGAGCTGCAGGCTGACTGCTTCGCGGGCGTGTGGGCCAGCAATGCCGTCGAGACCGGCTTCTTCACCCGCCTCACCCAGGCCGACATCGCCGACGCGCTCGACGCCGCCGCTGCGGTGGGCGACGACCGCATCCAGGAGGCCGTCCAAGGCCGGGTCACCCCGGAGAGCTGGACGCACGGCTCGTCCGAGCAGCGCCAGGAGTGGTTCACGACCGGCTACGAGAGCGGCAGCCCCGGCAGCTGCGACACCTTCAGCGGCGACACCTAGGCCGGGACAGGCGCTAACGCGTCACGGCGCGCCGGTAGCGCCACGTGGCGAGCATGCCGAAGACGACGACGAGCGCGAGCGACCAGACGACCGACAGCCAGATGTCGTTCCCGGCCGGCGTGCCCAGGAAGAGGGCGCGGATGGCATCGACCATGCGGGTGATCGGGTTGTGCTCGGCGACCGGCTGTAGCCAGCCCGGCATCGAGTCGACCGGGACGAAGGCCGAGGAGACGAACGTGAGCGGGAAGATGATGGTGAAGCCGTAGGCATTCGCAGCCTCGGGCGACGACGCGACCAGCCCGATGAAGGCGAAGACCCAGGAGAACGCGTAGCCGATCAGGAGCAGGAGCGCGATGCCCGCGACCACGTCGGGGACGCTGGTCGAGAACCGGAATCCCACAGCGAGCCCGACGGCCAGCATCACGACGAGCTGCACCACGTTGGTGGCGACGTCCGCGAGGGTGCGACCGGTGAGCACGGCGGAACGGGTCATCGGAAGCGACCGGAAGCGGTCGATGAGGCCCTTCTTCAGGTCCTCGGAGAGCCCGAGCGCCGTGACGAAGCCGCCGAAGGCCATCGATTGGACGATGATCCCGGGCATCAGGAAGTCGACGTAGTCGAAGCCGGGCGTCTGGATCGCGCCGCCGAGCACGTAGACGAAGAGCAGCACGAACATCACGGGCTGGATGGTGAAGCCCACCAGGAGATCGGGCTGGCGCGGAATGCGCAGGAAGCTGCGCTTCGCCAGGACTAGCGTGTCGGAGATGCCGTAGCGAAGCGCCGTCACCGCGCCTCTGCCTCCTTCTCTTCCTCTTCGGCGACGTGGCCGGTGAGCCGCAGGAACACGTCGTCGAGCGTGGGCCGCCTGATGGCGATGTCGTCGATCCCGACTCGCGCCTCGTCCAGGCGCCGCACCGCCTCGGCGATCGCGCCGTGACGCTCTCGGAGCGGCAGCTGGAGGACTCCGTCGTCGAGCGTGGCGTTGCCGCCGACCAACGGCCTGAGCATCGTCAGGGCCTCCGAGCAGCGGCTCGGGTCTTCGAGACGGATGTCGAGGTGGTCGCCGCCCACCTGCGCCTTCAATGCGTCGGGCGTGCCTTCGGCGATCAGCCTCCCGCGGTCGATCACCGCGATCCGGTCGGACAGGTGGTCGGCCTCGTCGAGGTACTGCGTGGTCAGGAGCACCGTCGTTCCGCCCGAGACCAGCGTCTTGATTCCGTCCCAAAGCGCCAGACGGCTCGTCAGGTCGAGGCCGGTCGTCGGCTCGTCCATGAAGAGCACCGGCGGACGGGCGACGAGCGCGCCGGCGAGGTCGAGCCGACGACGCATGCCGCCCGAGTACGTGCGGACGAGCCTCGTACCGGCTTCGGTCAGGTCAAAGTCGGCGAGGAGCTCACGGGCACGCTCGCGTGCGACACGCCCGCCGAGGTGGTACAGGCGCCCAAACATCTCCAGGTTCTCGAAGCCGGTGAGGTTCTCGTCAACGGCCGCGTACTGGCCCGCGAGGCCGATCTGCTCCCGCAGCCTGGCCGCATCCCGCACGACGTCGAGACCGGCGACGCGGGCGGAGCCGCCGTCAGGAAGGAGCAACGTGGTGAGGATCCGGACTGCCGTCGTCTTGCCGGCGCCGTTGGGGCCGAGGAGGCCGAGGACGCTGCCCGCCTCGACCTCGAGGTCAACGTCACGGAGCGCGTCGACGTCGCCGTAGCTCTTGCACAGCCCTTTCGTCTCGATTGCGGGACCCCCGGCCACGGCTTCCACGCTACCCCAAGACCTACGCTGCTCGCGCCGTCCTAACTCCCAAGGATGTCCTCGGCGGCACGCAGGCCACTGCGTAGCGCGCCCTCCATGAGCCCGTGCCAGTCGCCCGCGGTGTGCTCGCCCGCGAAGGCGAGCGGCCCGACGGGGCGCGCCAGCTCCTCGGAGTCGAGCGGCGAGGAGAGCGAAGGCGCGGAGTACGCGCCGCGCGCCCAGGGATCGTCCTGCCAGGTGGTCAGGAGCGGCGCGTCCCCGTCGAGCTCGAGCTCCGGCCGCAGCGCGCGGACGGCGCCGAGCCAGGTGGCCGGCCCTGCCGACACGCGCAGGCGCTCGAGCGCGCCCGGCGTGCCCGCGAAGGCGGCCGCGAACGGCGCAGGGCTTCCGTCCGGGCCGAGCTGGGTGTACGACCAGTAGCGGGCGGGCACCGAAAGAACCGCGCTCGGCTCCGCGGGAGCCAGGAGCCGAACGTGCAGCTTCGCGGCCTGCCCGTAGCGAGCCCCCTCTAGCGCCCGCGCCGTTCGTGCGGGGAGCGGCGGGTCGAAGCGGATCGCCACCGTCACGGGCGCCGGCGTCGCCACAACTGCCCGGTCGGCCCAGAGCTCGAGCCCGGCGCCCTTGACGCGCACGGACCGGCGGTCCCAGGCGATCGCCTCGACGGGAGTGCCGAGGAGGAGCGCCGGGCCGAGCGGCGCGGCGAGCGCCTCGGCGAGCCTGCTGTTCCCGCCCGCGACGCCGAACGTGTCGAACCGGCCGAAGCCGGCGCCCGTCTCGGCGAGCACGGAGGCGGCCAGATCCTCCGCCGGGTGCGCGCTCGAGACCTCCACCCGCGCCGCGATCACTTCCGCGACCTCCGGGGCAAGACCAAGGGATGCGAGGGCCTCGAGCACCGTTCCCTCGGGAGTTGCGTCGCCGAGGCGTTCCACGGCGGCCTCCAGAGCCGCGCGCGTGACCGGGGTTCCCCCGCGTGGCTCGCGGTCGCCGTAGTGGGTGCCCTTGCGGTAGAGGCGGAGCCCGAGACGCACCGCCGTGGCGTGGAGGACGTCGTCGCCGCTGAAGACGAACTCGGCGCCCCGCTCGGCGACGCCGCCTGCGAAGGGCACAGACCAGACCCGCCCGCCGATGCGGTCGCGGGCCTCGAGCACGACGACGTCCGCTCGTTCGCGCCTGAGTGCGTCCGCCGCTGCCAAACCGGCGAGGCCGGCACCGATGACGGCAACCCTCACGCACGTATTCTCACGGTGTGGACATCGTCCTGGCGCTCGTCGCGGCGTTCCTCTTCGCCCTGGGGCTAGTGCTACAGGAGAAGTCGGCCTCGACGCTGCCCGCGGAGGCCGTGGGCAAGGGATTCCTCTTCCGCCTCGCGCACCAGCCGATCTGGCTGCTCGGGCTCCTCGCGCAGATCCTTGGCTTCGTCGCGCAGGCGATCGCGCTCGGGATCGGCCGCATGGTGATCGTGCAGCCCCTCCTGGTCGCGAGCATTGTCTTCGCGCTCCCGCTCGGGCGCCTGCTCGAAGGACGCCGTATCCGGCGCACCGAGATGGTCGGGGCGACTCTCGTGACGGTCGGGCTCGCGGCCCTGCTGCTCGCAAGCAAGCCCGCTGAGGGGACGGACGATGCCTCGCTCCTCTCCTGGGCCGTGATCGGGGGCGCCGCCCTCGGCGTCGCCGTGCTCCTCTTCACCTTGGCACGAGGACGAGCCCCCTCGATGCGCGCGGGTCTGCTCGGGACTGCGAGCGGCATCCTCTTCGGGCTCTCGGCCGCACTGACGAAGACGACCGTGTCGCGCCTCGACGACGGCATCGGCGCTGTGCTCGGCGACTGGCACGTCTACGCGCTCGTGGTCGTGAGCGTGACCGCGTTCTGGCTCGAGCAGGCGGCGCTGCAGACGGGAGCCCTCGCGCCGGCCGTGGCGACGACGATGGCGTTCGACCCGCTCTCGAGCCTTGTCTTTGGGATCGCGCTCTTCGATGAGGCGCTGCACGAAACCGCCTTCGGCTACGCGATCTCGGCGCTCGCGCTGGCGGCGGCCCTCGCCGGCCTCGTGGTGCTCGCGCGCGCGAAGGGCGAGGAGTCGCGCCCCGTCGAGCCGCAGCCCGAGCCCGCTCCGGCGTGACACCTAGCGGTCCGGGAGCGGGAACCAGCGCAGGCGCTCGAACTCGTCCGACACGAAGGGCGTTCGGGACGGCGCGGGCGGGTCGGCCTCGAGCTCGGCAACGATCTCCCGCGCCCGCTCGAGGTAGCCGGGGAGCACCGACTCCGGCGCGATGGCACGCCGCCCCGGGGAGGCGAGCGAGAGCGCTTTCAGCGAGACCGGCGGCACGAGGGGCGCGTCGCGGTGGCGCCAGAGCCCGGAGTAGGGGTCGAACTGGTAGAGCGGGAGGAGCTTCCGGGCGTTGTCGCCGAGGAAGTCGACAGCCTCGACGAGGTACTCGAAGACGGTTTCGCTCAGGAAGTAGTTGAACGAGAGGCGAACGAAGCCGAGCTTCATCCCCAGGTGCCCGCCCTCGACCTCCCGCTCGTGGGCGGCCGAGGTCTCCAGGTCGAAGCCGATGAGCCGGTGGAGGTAGGGCCCTGCGCAGAAGCAGCCGCTGCGGGCCTGGATCCCGAAGAGGTCGTCGAGGAGCGCGATCACGAAGTTCGGGTGCAGCATCCCGACGGGCTTGGCAGCGTTGGGGTGGCGGATCCCAAACGAGACGACCGCCACCCGCGGCAGCTCCGGGTTGCCGAGCAGGAGCAGGCGCGGGTTCCGCCGCCAGCGCTCCAGGGCCCGGTGCACGAAGCCCTCCTCCAACTCCTGGATCGCGTCGGCGCCGACGTCCTCGCGAAGCCGGAAGGCGAGGCCCGCGCGGATCGACTCCACGATCCCGGGCGTGCCCCCTTCCTCGCGCATCACCGGGTCCGGGTGGTAGGCGTGGTGGTCGGGAGTGACGTAGAGGATCGTCCCGCCGCCGGGTACGGCCGGGACGTCTCTGGTGAAGAGGTGCCGCTTGGCGACCAGGACCCCGGGCGTCCCGGGGCCGCCGGGGAGCTTGTGCGGCGAGAGGAAGATCGCATCCTTGTAGGCCAGCTCTCCGTGCTCGCGGTCCGGCGTGGGGTTCATGTCGACCGGAAGGTGTGGGGCGGCCGCCGCGTAGTCCCAGAAGGACAGCGCGCCGTGCTGGTGGAGCAGGATGGAGACCGCGTCCACGTCCGTGACGATGCCGGTCACGTTCGAGGCCGCCGAGAAGCTCCCGATCTTGAGCGGCCGGTCGGCGCGGCGCTCGAGCTCGTCGCGGAGGTGATCGAGGTCGAACGAGCCATCCTCTCTCTCCCGGATGACGACCACGTCGGCAACCGACTCGCGCCAGGGCAGCTCGTTCGAGTGGTGCTCGAACGGGCCGATGAAGACAACCGGCCGGAATCGCGCATCGAGCGCGAGGAGGCGCAGCAGCCTGTCGAGCGCACCGGTCGCACCCGTTCCCGAGAAGATCACGACGTCGTCGGCGCCGCCGCCGACCGCGCGGTGGACGATCCGGCGCGCCTCTTCGCGCAGCTGCGTCGTCCGCCGGCCGGTCGCGGAGGCCTCCGTATGTGTGTTCGCGTAGAACGGCAGCACCTGGCGGCGGATGAAGTCCTCGACGAACGAGAGCGCGCGCCCAGAGGCGGTGTAGTCCGCATAGACCATGCGCCGCGGCCCGAACGGGCCCGCGAGGACCGTGTCGTCACCGATCACGGCATCGCGGATCGTCTCGAGCAGCCCGCCCGCTGCGCGACCCGACCAGAGGTGCGGCGCTGGCGTCGCCATCGCAAGTACAGGACGGAGACGAGGGGAGAAATCTTCGTCCGGCGGGTAGCGTGAGGCGAGACGCAAAGGAGGACGAGACATGCTCGGATGGGTAGGCGACATCGAGAAGGCGACGCTCGAGAACGACACGTTCCGCACCGTGGTGTTCACCGGCGAGCACCAGCAGCTGACGGTGATGAGGCTCGCGCCGGGCGAGGACATCGGCCTCGAGGCGCACGACGGGACCGACCAGTTCCTGCGCGTCGAGCAGGGCAGGGCCCGCGTCGAGCTCGGCGCGACGAAGGACGCGGTCGACGAGACCCACGACGTCGAGGACGACTGGGCGATCATCGTCCGCGCGGGCACCTGGCACAACGTGATCAACACCGGTGACGGCGAGCTCAAGCTCTACTCGCTCTACGCGCCGCCGGAGCACCCCGACGGAACAATCCACCGGACGAAGGCCGAAGCGGAAGCCGCCGAACGGGCTAGCGCGTAAGAACCCGTTTCAGAATGAAGCCTCGGCTCAGGGCTTCGTTTTGAAACGGGTTCTAAAGAGAGAGCAGCTGGTCGCCGGGAACGTCGGCCAGGCGCGCCACACGACCGTCCGGATAGCGGATGACCAGCCGCTGCACGCGCGTCGCCTCGCCGAGCCCGAAGTGCACCCGCGGATCCTCCGAGGAGAGGTAGCTGCTCCCGGTCTGGACCTCGCGGACGAGCCTGCTGCCGTCCGGGAGCACAGCCGTGACCCTCGTTCCCGGTAGCACGGCGCCCACCTCGACCTCGAGCCAGTGGCCCGATGCGCCCGCGTTCCGCAGGAGGACGAGTGGGCCGCCGATCGAGTTGATCGCGACGTCGACGTCCCCGTCGTTGTCGTAGTCCGCCGCCGCCAGCCCGCGGCCGTTCAGCATCGGCCCCTCGGCGAGTCCGACCCCGGCGCTGACGTCGGCGACCCTGCCGGTGCGCCGGCCGAGCACCTTCACCGGCTCGGCGTCCATGGCGAGGTCGCCGACCGGGATGGCGCCGTTGGCGACGACGAGATCGAGGCGTCCGTCGAGATCGAGGTCCGCCCACGAGGCTCCCCAGCCCGCGAGGCTCGTGTCGAAGGCGGGCGCGAACTCCGGCCGTGCGTCGGCGAAAGAAGGACCGCGGCCTTGGCTGCGGTAGACGCCGTGCAGCTGCCTGTGCGAGTTGGTGACGAAGAGGTCGGGCCTCGCGTCGCCGTTGTAGTCGGCCGCCGCGATGCCCATGCCGGCGTTGCGATCCGCGACCGCCGCGCTGCTCCCGCGCTCCTCGAAGCGGAAGCGGAGCCCGTCGGCGGCCGGGAGGTTGAGGTAGAGCTGGTTCGGGTCGAGGTCGTTGGCCACGTAGAGGTCGAGACGGCCGTCCATGTTGACGTCGGTGAAGACCGCGCCGAGGCCGTGCTCGACCGCGCCCGTCTCGATCCCGGCCTCCAACGCCACCTCGCGGAAGCGCGCACGGCCGTTTCCGCTCGGCCCCTCGTTCAGGTAGAGCCGATCGCGAACGCCGGCGTATGTGCTCGGGAACCCGCCGGCGGCGCCGGAGACGGGCGCGTTCTGGTCGGCGTAGCCCGCCACGAAGAGATCGGGCCGCCCGTCGCCGTTGACGTCCCCGACGGCCGCAGCCGTGTGCCAACCGTAGGTGTCGATGCCTGCCGCGCGGGCGCCCTCCACGAACTTGCCGCCGCCGGCGTTCCAGAGGAGCGCGTCGTAGCCGGTCGCGGTGACGTAGAGGTCGGTGCGCCCGTCGCCGTCGAAGTCCGCCGCGACGCAGCCGTTCCCGCGGAGCTGGACATCGGCCCCAGAGCCACGGCTCACGTCCACGAACCTGCCCTTCACGTTTCGGAAGAGAGCGCTTCTGGGCAGCCCTCCCCGCTCCTTCCAGCGGGCCACGTCGACGGCGATCGAGTAGGAGTTCACGGCGTAGAGGTCGAGCCAGCCGTCGTCGTCGTAGTCGAGCCAGCAGACGCCGCCGCCCATCATCGCGACCGGGTCCCGGGACGTCTCGAAGCGGAAGGCGCCGTGACGGAAGTCCAGGCCGACGTGCCGCGCGACGTCGACGAGCCGCACACGGCCGAGCTCACCGCCCCCGACCGGCGCCGTGCGGACGGCAGGGACCGCCAGCTCGTCGCCGCCGGGACCGCGCGAGCCGACGATCAGATAGCGGCCGTCCTGGAGCTCCAACTCGAGAGTCTGGCCGAACGGCGACGGATCGCTCCGCTGCGCGACGGCAGGCGGCGTTCCCTCGTACGTGACGAGCTCGACCGTGCCCTCCAGCTCGGCGACGACCAGAGGCGGCCCCTGTCCCTCGCCGGGCTCGAGCGTGAGGCGCAGCCGCTCGACGTTGTAGTCGGGCACGACCACCGCGGGCTCCCCGGCGTCGATGTGCTGCCAAACCGCGGCGAGCCGTGCGCCGGCGGCGCCTTCAGTCGCGAGGTCGTGGTCGCGCCGGAGCAGGGCCTCCCCCTCGGCACGAAGGTCGGCGACGAGGTCGGAGGCGATCTGCAGCGCCGTCTCGCGGTCGATCGTCGTGGAGACACCCTCAGTCTCGAGCACGGTCACCTGCGGCAACTTGCCGGCGTCCAGCCGCGCCGCGCTCGCGGTCGCCTCCCCCCGGGCGGGGATCCCGGCGAGGACGACGGCGCCCGCGAAAGCCGCGGCCCCGGCCAGTGCGACCGCGCCCCGGCCCGCCGGGCCGAGGCCCGGCGCCCGCAGCACGGACGTCCGCTCGGCCGCGAAGAGGAGGATTGGCCGCAGGAGACAGACGATCGCGAGCGCGCCGAGCACCGCGACCTTCGTGGCGAACTCGGTCGTCTGCGGCGCGATCAGGAGCACCGCGAGGAGCCCGATCCCGACAGCGTAGACGCGCCGCCCCAGGCGCCCCGCGGGGATCGTCTTCGGGTCGGTGATCATGAAGAAGAGGAAGACGAGGATCTCCGGCGAGAAGACGAGGACGCGCCAGAACTCCCAGCCCTCGATCGGGCCGAGGTGCCAGCGCGCGGTCATCTCGTGACCGCTCGCCGCCAGGACGGCGATGCCGGCGGCGAAGGCGAGCCAGAAGCCGACCGCGATCTCGAGCAGGCGCAGCCGGGAGAGGATGGCGAGGCCGCCCACGACAATGATCGTCACCGCCAGCACCATCCAGGCCGTCATCGGCCCCCACCAGAGGTCGAGCGGGTCGGCGCGCTCCGGGCCGAGGAGCAGGAAGACGAGGACGAGCCCGAAGTTCGACGGGTTGAAGACGTGGCGCCCCCGGAACTTGATCACGTACTTCGAGAGGAGCGCCACGGCCGCAGTCCCCGCGAAGATCCACCAGCCGTGCAGGCTCCACCAGTCACCGTGCTCGGTGCCCGGCACGCGGAGCACGAAGGCAACGCCGTTCCCCGTCAGGAGCGCGCTTGCCGGCCACATGATCACGTGCTGGCGGAAGAAGGCGATCCCGACCTCCAGCACGGTGCAGGTCAGCAGGGAGACGAGGATCTGCGCGATCGAGAGCTGGAAGTCGAACGCCGCCTGCCCCAGGACCTGGAGCGAGACGATCACCGCCGCCAGGTGGAGCCGTGGGTCTCTGAGCGTCGGAAGCAGGACCGGGTACGGCGTGCCCCGGATCCGGATCGTCGGCCGGCCGTGAACGGCGGCGGGGGCGGTCATCAGGCGCCCATGCTACTCAGGTGGGGAAGCGCTCGAAATGGAACGACATACCCCGGAAACGCTGAGGGGCCGCTCTCGCGGCCCCTCAGTCCTTGTATGGGTCGTAGACGTCGCGGCCGGCCATCACGACGCCGAGCGGGCGCAGGCGGTGCGTCACGCGCACCGAGCCCGCATGTGCGGCGAGGACGTCGGGCAGGCGCTTGTAGACCTCCGGCGCCTCGTCCGCACCGCCGCCGACGAGCACGATGCCCTGCTCGCGCAGGCGGGCCTGGACGCCGGGCCAGTCGACCACGCCCGGCTTGACCTGCTCCTGGACGCGGACGGTTCGGCCGTTCACGACCTTCTTGCGGTAGCGGAAGCGGCCGGCCGCCCGGGAGCGGCTCATCACGCGCCCGGCGCCGTGCACGGTCGAGTAAAGCGAGGCCTCGGCCTCCTCGCCGGCAACGCCCTCGAGGATCACCGACTCGTCGCCCATCGTGGCGCCGACGAATCCCTCCTGGCCGGGCCGGGCCGGCGTGCAGCCCTTGCGGATCACCCAGTAGCTGCGGCCGAAGTGCTCCTCGCGCCACGCGAAGTTGTGGTGGTTGTGCACCTCGTGCACTGCCTCGGCGCCGAGGATCTCCAGCACCTTGGCGACGACCACGTCGCGGCCGGCGTACGCGTACTCGCCGGCGAGCTCCATCGCGGACACGTAGGCGTCGCCCAGCTCCGAGCCGACCTCGAAGAGCACCGGCGGCGAGTCCATCTCGCCCTCCTTCGCCTTCCCGTTGAAAGGCAGGCCCTGTGCCAGGGCCAGGAAGCCTGACGCCGTCTTGTGGCCGAACCCGCGCGACCCGAAGTGGACGCCGACCCAGACGAAGCCGTCCTCGTCCTCCATCAGGTTGACGTAGTGGTTGCCCGACCCGACCGTGCCGAGCTGCGACTCGGCGAGCTGCGCGAGCTTGCGCTGCGGCTCGAAGTCGGCGTTCCGGATGCGGTCGAGCACGGCGTGGTCCGTGCGCTCCTGCGCCGGAACGCCCATGCCGAACGAGATCCGGCGCGTGATCTCCTGCATGATCCCCTCGACGCGGCCGAGCGAGTCGAGATCGGCCCGCGTCAGCTCCGTGCGGGCCGCCTTGTTGCCGCAGCCGATGTCGTAGCCGACGCCCGACGGCGAGACGTAGCCCTCGTACGCGATGCCGCCTCCGATCGGCTGCGAGTAGCCCGGGTGGTGATCGGCGCAGAGAACGCCGAGCTCGGCGTCGCCCGCCTCCATGCAGCGCTCGAGCTGTGCGAGGCTGCGCGCGTCGACCGGGCCGAAGGTCTTGATGCTCACTGGCGTCCCTCCTCTCATTGTGCCCGTGCGATCCGGGCTAGGTGCGGGTCGGCGATTGGGTGCCGACGGCGGCGCCCCAGCGGTTGAGCGCCTCGCTCGCCCGCGCAAGGTCGCGCCGGTGGACGAGATCGGCGAGCGCATGAGCCGCCGGCTCCGGCCGAGCCCCTCGCAGCCCCGCCAGGCACGCGAGAACGGCCTGCGCCTCGATGAGGTCGACGTCCTTGACCTCACGGCAATACCGTCCGTGCCAGCGAAGGGCTGCCCGCTCGAACCTCGACGGCTCCGTATCGAGCAGGAGCAGGACGAGCTCCAGCGCATCCGATAGCCCGACGTGTCCGAGGTCCGCCGCCGCGGCAAGCGCGATCCTCGCGTTCCCGGTGTCGAGCGCGCGGCGGAGGCGACCATAGGCGGAGCCCTCGGAGCTCACGAACAGATGTTCGCACAGCCGTCGGGGAATTCGCCCATCGGACAGCCGTTGGAATGAGTAGTTGCTTCACTTCGGATAGCTGGAAAGGGGGTCGAGATGCCACTCTCGCGAAGAACTCTGTGGATCGGAGTCGCGGTGGTCGCCCTCGCAGCCCTGATCGTGGTGCTCGCGATTGCCTCCGGTGGAGGCGGCGGCGGCTACTAGAGGCGCCGCTTCATCGCAGCACATAAGACCCCGCCCGGAGCGGGGTCTTGACACGAGAGCCCCCGAGAGGATTCGAACCTCTGCACCCGGGGTCGAAGCCCGGTGCTCTTCCATCTGAGCTACGGAGGCATGTGAGCTGGAGGCACGCCCGCAGGTTGGTTGCGAGCCGGAGTAGCCCCGCCGGCCCGCAGCGGGGCTACTCCACCTCTCTCTAGACGCCGGCCGCGCGGGCCCGCGCCTTCCGGGCCCGACGGAGCCCCAGCTCCGGTCGGTCCCGCGGGACGCGAGGGCCGGCGCGGACACGCACGTGCAGGCGGGCCAGCTCACGGGCCCGCAGGGCGACCTCCGCCGCGCCGAGAGGCTCCGCCTCCCGGACGCGCCGGGCCTCCAGGTAGCGCAGGTGAAGCTCGTGCATGGCTCCTCCCTCTTTCCGTCGCTGCTTGTCAGGGGACGCCGGCGGCGCCCCCTGCGGTCAGAGGGCGCCGCGGGCGAAGTCGGAGATGAGCTGCGGCGTCGCCGTGTCGAAGCCGACGACGTCGAGCATCCCCGGATCGGCCGGATCGGCGATCGAGAAGCCGTTCGAGACCATTCCGACCACGACCAGGCGGGCGGCGATGCCCGACGCAGCGCGGTAGTCCGCGAGCGCCTGCGCCGGGTGGGCCTCGCCCGCCCACGTCTCCGAGTCGGTGTAGATCACGAACGTGTCGACCTCTCGCTCCTGCGCCGTCGCGTAGACCATCGGCAGGGCGCAGTCGGTACCGCCGAACGGCAGGTTCGACACCGCGTCCACGGCGTCGTCGAGCCGCTGTCGAGGGCTGAGCGCGAGCGGGGTCAGACCCTGCTCGCCCCAGCTCCACTGGCTCTTCGTGCGCGACTTCCAGCCGCCCTTGCCGGCGAAGAAGCCGACGACCTCGTACCGCTCCTCCGTCGCGGCCGTGACGAGCGCGAGGGCAGCCGAGGCATCGCGCGGCGTGAGGCCGAGAACTCCGGCCACCCAGCCCGACGTCATCGAGCCCGAGACGTCGAGGGCGAGCAGCAGCCGCGTGCCCGCGGGCTCGACGTTCCGAAACGCCGTGTAGAACGCGGCGTCGAGCGCGTCGACGACCTCGCGAACCGGGCTCCAGGTGTGACGACCTCGGACGCCGCGGCCCGCCTGGTACGTCCGCAGGGCGGCGAGCAGGGCGATCGGGTGCACCCGCGCGCGGCGGATGCGCTCCACGTCGCCGAGCCGCTCGACCACGACGGCGGTCCCCGCCGAGCCCGGCTCGAGCACGCCGACGCGTGTCATCGTCGCCAGGTTGCGGATCATCGCCGTCATCGGCATGTCGTCGAGGAGCGCCTCCCAGACCTGGGGCGAGGTCAGGTGCTCGCTCTCGAGCGCCTCCCGCGGCAGGCCGTACTCGCGAACGAGCGCAGCGGTCTCCGCGGGAGAGGATCCCGCCTGGGCGCGGACGAAGCCCTCCACAAGCTGCGGGAGGCCGTCCGTCGCGCCGCCGCGGACGATCCACTCGAACAGGCGGCCGTGATCGGCCGACACGTCGAGCGTCGGGTTGCCGGCACTCACCCGGCTCGCCGGGTGCGCGAGGCGCAGGAGGTCGCGATGCGACACTCCCGCCCGCCGGCGGTACTTGACCGCCTGGTAGGCGAGCGCGTCGACCGGCTGCGCCGCGTACCAGCCGCCGACCGCACGTCGGAGCGACCGGCCCCAGCCGCGGAAGCCCTCGACGAAGGTCGCGAACTGGAATAGGTGCGTGCCCGTGCGGGCCACCTGCGGCAGAGCGCCAAGCGCCGTCCGCCGTGTCGCCTCGTCGCCGAGGCCGGCGGCCAGCGCGAGCGCGAACAGCGCCGCGTCGTTCTTCGGCGCCCGGCCCTCCGTGCTGACGCGCACGATCTCGGCGACCGCGCGGGGACCGTCTTCGGCCAGGCACAGCTCGACCGCATGGGCGTTCTCCCGCGTGAGCGTCGACTCCGAGGCGTAGTGGCTACCGTCCTCGGAGCCGAGCACGAGAAAGCGCCGCAGCCGCGTCCAGCGGTCGACCGCCCAGGCGAAGCCGCCCGCGGAGTTCGGCACCTGGCCCGAGCCGAGGATCGGCGCCGTCTGGCGCGGTCGGCGCGGGCGGATGCCCTTCAGGTAACTCATCGAGAACCTCCTTTCGTCGTGTCGTGTCTCGGCTCAGCCCTTGGCGGGTCCGAGACCATGGCTCGCCGCGATCGTGAAGATGAAGACCGGAAGTGGAGACCCGGCGGACACCGAGCGGAGGCCCTCCAGCCTCCCGAGCTCCGAGGTCGAGAGAACCAGCCCTCTCCGGCCCGCGGTTGGTGAACATGCTGCGGTCGTGGTGATACGGCCCGGATACTGCTCTGCCACTGAGCTACCGGAGCGCGGAGAGCTCCGGGCGGGATTCGAACCCGCGACCTGTCGATTCGGAGTCGATAACCGGAATCCGTTCCGGCCCGCAGCAAGGAGGTGGCGTCGCGGTCGTGGTATGCAAACCGGGTTGCGGAGTCGAACCGCATCTGCCAGATAACCGGTTCGCGCCGGCCCGCGACGACAGGCCCACCAGGAATCGAACCCGGACCGACGAGGTTGGAGCTCGCCGTGCTTCCGTTACACCACGGGCCTCCAAGTCTCGACGGCGGCGAAGCCGCAAAGGTCGAGACAATCGTTTACTGATCCTGTGGCGGCGAAGCCGCCGTGTCCGTGCGGACTGTCCCCAGGGTGACCGGTCGGTCAGCTCTTCCGGCTATCGAGCCAGATCGTCCAGGGCTCGATCGTCGCGATCTCGAGGATGCCCATCGGCAGCCACGGATCCGTTGAGAAGCGCGCGAGGACCTCGTCCTCGTCTTCCGCTTCGACGACCAGCAGGACCCGCTGGCCGTCGCCGATCGGGCCTCCAAGGATGACGAAGCCGTCCTCGACGAGCCCGTCCATGAACGCAGCGTGCTCGTCCCATCCGTCCTGCTCACGGCGGGCGCGCGAGGCGTCCCAGTTCGGGCCGGAGACCTCGGTTAGCGCGAAGACGGCCATTACGCGAGCGTGCTCTTCGCAGGCGCGACCAGGTCCGGCCCGGTCAGCTGTTCCCACGGCTCGATACTCGCAATGCGCAGCAGTTCCATTCGTGTCCACGGATCGTCGTCGAGCCGGCGACGGATCTCCGCCTCGCTCTGCGCATTCAGGAAGAGAAGGAAGCTGCCGCCGTCGCCGAGCGCTCCGCCGACGAGGACGAGCCCGTCCTCAGCGGCCGCGTTGATGAAGTCCGCGTGCTCGTCCCAGGCCGCCTGCTCTCGCAACGGCTTGGCGGCATTCCAGGCGGGCCCGGTCTCGCGGATGACGACGAAGTAGCTCATCCGAGGCGAGAGCGCGCAGCCGGTGCCAAGAGCAGTGTCTGCGGCGGTCCGGAGAGGCGATCGTCGATCGCGCCCGTGAGCTGCTGCCAGCGCGGCGAGCCCTCGAGCGCCGCCGCGTGCGCCGCGTGGGCTGCGGGGCCCTCGAAGCGCGCGAGCAAGACGACGACGTTCTCCCCTTCGCGGACCGGCAGCCGCGGGAAGTCGTTCCTGCTCGGCTCGGTGACGAGGAGCGCGACCGGCGTCGCGCCGGTCCCGGCGAGCAGCGGCGCGATCTTGTCCGTGAAGAGGCTGATCGTGTCGGCTGAGACGGGCTCGGCGAAGGGCCAGATCGTCGCCGTGAACAGCGACTGCTCGCCGGCGCTCGAGCCGTTGGCGAACCCCGTCACCGGTCGGAGGAGGAGTACGTCGTCGGAGTCGACGAGAGTCTCGTTGACCGCATCGCGCTGCTCGAACCACAGCTCGCTCCCGTAGAAGGACTCGAGGGCGGCCTTGCGAGAGGCCATGTCCCGGAAGCCGCGGAGCCAGACGAACTTGTCCGGGTCATCCTCGTCGCGGAAATGCCCGATGACGGGCATCCCCACGTCCTCCTGCGGCTCGATGAAGTGGCGCTCGAAGATGTCGATGAGGACATCCCGCTGTCCAGGCTTCAGCGTGTACTGACGCAGCTCGACCACACCGAACATGGCGCTAGTCTTCCCGCTAGCTGGCCTTCTGTAAAGATCCAGTCTGATGGAAAATGATGAGGCCAGATGGCTCCGCCTCGATCCGCGATCCGGCGAGACGCTGCGCGCCGCGGCGGAACGGATGCTGCGGGAGGCGATCTGCTCCGGCGCCCTACGTCCCGGTGTCCGGCTCCCGTCGTCGCGCGCGCTGGCCGCACAGCTCGGAGTTTCCCGCGGCGTCACGAGCGAGGCGTACGGCCAGCTGGCGGCGCAGGGCTTTCTCGTCGTCAATCCGAAATCCGCCCCGGTCGTCGCCTCCGTGTCGTCCCCTCCACCTCCGGTGAGCCCGCGAAAGGAGCCCTCTCCTCCACCCCGTTTCGACCTCACGCCGACGACACCGGATGTCGCGCTCTTCCCCCGACGCCGCTGGCTGTCGGCGTTCTCCGAAGTCATGCGCTCGGCGCCCCTCGCCGCGTTCGACTACGCGGAGCCGCGCGGCGAGCGCGAGCTACGCGAGGCGCTTGCCGATCAGCTCGGCCGGACGCGCGGCGTGGTCGCCGCCCCCGAGCAGATCGTCGTCGTGAGCGGCGCCGCGCAGGGGATCGACCTGCTCGCCCGCATGCTGGCCGCCGCGGGCGCCCGCCGTGTTGCGATCGAGGACCCGTCGCTGGACAGCCAACCGCAGCGCCTGAGGATCAACGGGCTCGAGCCAGTCGCCCAGTCCGTCGACGGCGAAGGCCTCGAGGTCGACGAGCTCGACGCGGATGCCGTCATCGTCACGCCGGCGCACCAGTTCCCCACCGGGGCCGTGCTCAGCGGCTCCCGCCGGCGTCAACTCCTGGATTGGTCGCGGCGACGCGATGCGCTCGTGATCGAGGACGACTACGACGCGGAATTCCGCTACGACCGCGAGCCGATTCGCGCCCTCCAGGGTCTCGACCGCACTCGGGTCGCGTACCTCGGCACGACCTCCAAAACCCTCGCACCGGCATTGCGGCTCGCGTGGGTCGTCGTCCCGGAGCACCTCTCCGACGCGGCGGAGGAAGTCAAGCACCTCCTCGACGTCAGCTCACCCCCGATCGAGCAGCGCACCCTTGCCAAGCTGATCCGGAGCGGCGAGTACGACCGCCACATCCGCCGAGCCCGCACGGCGTACGGGCGCCGCCGCGCTGCGTTGTGCGCAGCCCTGAGCCGGCACCTCCACGACCTTCCAGTCGAAGGAGTCGCTGCAGGGCTGCACGTGCTCGTGCGCTTGCCGCGCGGAATCGACGACGCGGCCGTCGCCGCCCGTGCGGAGCGCCGCGGAGTCCGTGTCATACCGCTTTCCCGCTATGCCCACTCGCGGCGGGTCGGCGGAGGGCTCGTCATCGGGTACGGGCGACCGCACGAGGCTTCGCTCGCGCCTGCAATCCGCGTCCTGGCGGACGCACTCGAGGCAGAGAAGGAGGAGGACTCGGCGGAGCACTACCCGGCGTCGAGGGCGCGCGGCGCTCTCGCCGGCCCTCCATCCCGCTCGCTTGCGTGAGGCCGGACTCCCTCACGCGAGCACGCGAGGCCTCACCTCGGCCTGCTCCCCGGCCCGGCTGAGCTTCCGTCGGAGTGAGCCTCGAGGCTGGCGCCCGCGCCCGCAAGGGGTGACCTCTCGCCTGACAGGCAAGCGCTCTGCTCGTCTGAGCTACGTCCCCTGGACGAAACGACTAGCGCGGGTGGGATTCGAACCCACGGTCTCGAGCTCATGAGGCTCGCGACGACAGCCGCTCCTCTACCGCCCAATGAGGTGACCGAGCAGTCGGGGGTTCCAGATAATCGCGCCGAGCCCGGCAGCGGACTGGTGTCGATGTATCTGATCTCGTAGGGGTCGTGATAGACGGCGTAATTCAGCTGCGCCCGCTCGTGGTGGCGGGCGGCACCCCTCGTCGGCGTGACGCGCTTAGCGCTCTACACCGCCGCCGCGGCCCGCTCGAGACCCTCGATCTCGATCTTCTTCATGGAGAGCATGGCTTCCATGGCCCGCTGGGACTTCTCCCGGTCTGGATCCTTGAGCAGCTCGTACAGCCGCGCCGGCACGATCTGCCACGACAGGCCGAACTTGTCCTTCAGCCAGCCGCAGGGGCCCTCCTCCCCGCCCTCGGTGAGCGCCTCCCAGTAGTTGTCGACCTCCTCCTGGTCATCGCAGATCACCTCGAGGGAAACGGCCTCGTTGAACGTGAAGTCGGGGCCGCCGTTCAGGGCGATGAACGGGTTCCCGTTCAGCTCGAAGCTGACCGTCATGACCGACCCCTCGGATCGGGGCCCGGCCGAGCCGTAGCGCAAGATCTCCACGATCTTCGAGTTCGGGAAGACGGACGTGTAGAACTCCGCCGCCTCCTCCCCCTCTGTGTCGAACCACAGACAAGGCGTGATTTCCTGCTGCATGTCGGCTCCTCTCCGGTTGTGTCTCGTTCTGAGACCGCCGCGACTGAGGAAACTCATCGAACGGCCACGCTTTTCGCCTACCCATTCAGGCGGCGGGTAATCGTCAGGGCGAAGTACTAGAGCCCGGGCTTGGTGACCATGTCCAGGTGATGACGACTAGGAGCAGCAGGATCGCGCGCATCCCCCAGGACCAGCGTCGCAGCTGGCGGGACGCCTCACCGTAGTCGCCCTCGCCCGCGGCCCGCTGGACTCGGTGGCCGTCCGCCTCTGAACCGTGGGCGCGTTGGATGTTGCCGGCAGGGATCGAACCTGCGGCGCCCCGCGTTTCAGGCGGGCGCTCTACCCGCTGAGCTACGGCCACGTGAAGATGAGCAGGCTGGGAGTCGAACCAGCGGCTTCCTGATTGTGAGACAGGCGCTCTCGCCCTGAGCTACTCGCCCCCAACAGCACGGTGTCGCCTCTCCGTCCACCTCCCCGAGCAGAGGTCGACGCAGCTGCGCGCCCTGTGGTGCCTTGCCTCTGTCTCGCCCGGCTTTCACCGCCGAACGATGTTTTCCAAGCCACTCGCCTACCCTTCGGCCCTGGATCGCCGTCCGCCGGTTGCGCTACCAGACGACTGACGTCCTACGTGGAGGAGCTTTGGAGCCTGACTTGACGTGTGCGCACGGAAAATTGCCAGGCTAAAGCCAACGCTCAATTTCCAGCGTCTTCAACGCAGCGACACGCCGAAGCCTTTCTCTCTCAGGCGGGGCCTCGATTCAATCTAATTCTTGTTCAAGCTGAGCATCACCCTTCTCGTCGATTCCTGTGCTCGCCTCCGAAACGACGAAGGCGACCCTTGGGTCGCCCTCACGTCGAGCTGCTATGCGCCTGGCTTTCCTAGCGCATCCACCTCTCTGCGAGGGCACTCCCACTGCCGAACCAGCGACCGTCGGAGACGGCCTCGTGCCGGTACGGCTGCGCGGACGCGGCCGTGGCCGCCGCGGGGAGGAACCTGTTGGTGTTGATGGACATCAGCATCGTTGTCGGGGTTGTGCGCGTAGGAGAATAGCGAAGGCTTTGGCCGGGCGCAAGGGATCCACAGACAGATTCGGGCCGGAGCGGAGCAACATTCCCCGAAATGCAGGAAGAAATGCAGCGAAAGAATTTTTGCCGAAGGCTCGACTCAGCCCGGTTCCCAGGCGAACTCGACGACGTAGCCGTCGGGGTCCCGGCACTTGACGCTCACGTAGCCGGGCTCCTCCCACTCCTCGGAGATCGGGACGTCATCCCCCTTCAGGCGATCGCGAAAAGCCCGGACCTCATCAGGACTGGACGCACTCCGGAACGAGAAGTGGAAGAAGCACGGAAGCGAGATCGGCTCGTCCGTCTCCTTCAGCGCGAGGGCGAAGCCGCCGGCGTCGTACCGCATCAGGACGCCCTCCGACATGCGCTCCGCCGGCGTCGTACCGAAGCCGAAGCAGGTCTCGTAGACGCGCCGGGAGCGCTCCTCGTCACGAACCGCGAGAGCGAGATGCGTCTTCGGCCCGGATCATGGCTCATCCCTCCGCGCGTCGGCGCTCCGAGCCTCATGCTCCGGCCGACGCGATGTGCTCGACGACGTGCTCGGCGTCTCTCCCGACGCCTCCGATCAGCGACGACGTGAACCCATAGAGGAAAGGCCGGCCGACGAAGTACAGACCGGGCTGGGCCTCGACGACGCCGCGCTCGTGTAGCGGCTCTCCGTCCTCGTCGAAGACGGGGAGGGCGATCCACCCGAAGTCGGGCCGGAACCCGGTGCACCAGATCACGTTCGCCACGTCCAGGACTCGACCGTCCTCCAGGGCGGGCCGGCCTTCACTGACGCCGACGGTTCGCACAACCCGCTCGACGCCGGCGGCTTCGAGGTCCTTGGGCCGCACCCGCGCGAGCGGTGTCCCGTGCGTCACCTTCGGTCGGACCTTGCGGCCGATCGGCGTCCTCACGGTGACCACGTGCGAGATGAGCCACCAGAAGAGCGGCATGAGCATTCGGTCCGGGAGGCTGCCGGCGCGCGTGGGCTCGCTACCCGGATGCCGGCCCGACAGCCACGTCCGGTGCGTCCGGGATGCCTCGAGCGCGATCTCGGCGCCCGAGTTGCCCGCTCCCACCACGAGGACGCCGCCGTCCCGCAGCTGGGACGGCGTCCGATACTCGGTGGAGTCGAGCTGGAGGATGTCGGGGTCGAGCTCTGGGGCGAAGGCGGGCACCTGGAGACCGTGGTAGGCGCCAGATGCGACGACCACGTTCTCGGCCTCGAAGCGGCGCTCGCCGGCGGTCAGGACGTAGCCGTCGCCGTTCTTGGAGAGCGCGTCGACTTTGACCCCGGTTCGCAGAGGGAGGTCGAAGTGCGCCGCGTAGGCCTCGAGGTAGTCCGCCACGTCGTCCTTCCCCGGGTAGGACAGGCCGGGGCCGGGGAAGGGCCGGCCGGGCAGGCCCGAGTAGCGGGCGGGCGTGTAGACCCGAAGCGAGTCCCAGCGCTTTCGCCAGGAGTCGCCGACCCGCTTCCCGGCGTCGAGGATGACGAAGTGCCGCTGGTTCTGCGCCAGGTGATAGCCGACCGCGAGACCTGCCTGCCCGCCGCCGACGATCACCGTCTCGAAACGCTCCGTCGCCATGGATCCCGACGGTACGGAGCAGTCGAGCCTGGCGCTTCGGCCGAAACACCCAAATCGGCGCGTCCGTGTGCGATGGGTATTTCTGTGTAGTCCCTAGACGATGCCGTGCTCGTACGCGTATGCCGTGGCGGCGGCGCGCGACGAGACGCGCAGCTTCGTGAAGATGTTGCTCACGTGGCGGGCCACCGTCTTCTCGCTGATGACCAGCTCCTCGGCGATTGCCCTGTTCGTCCGGCCGGTCGCGACGAGGCGGAGGACCTCCACCTCGCGTGCGGTCAGCCCTCCCGGCGCCCGCGACTTCGATGGTCGCGCGAGCTTCTTCAGCCGTTCGAGGTCCGGGACAGCGCCGAGCTGCTGAAAGGCCAGACGCGCCGCGTCCAGCTCGATCTCTTCCGTGTCCGCGTCACCGAGCTCCCGGCAGGCGAGAGCGATGAGTACGCGGGCTCTGGCCGTCTCGTACGGCGCGCCCAGCTCCAGCCACACCTGAAGCGCCTCGCGGGCTGCGGCCAAGGCCGCCCAGGGATCGCCTGCCGCGAGAGCGACTGCCGCGCGCGTCTGCGAGCACACCGTGCCGAGCACGCTTCCCTCCTGACCCTCGGTGAGCTCTTCCAGCTCACGGCAAGCCCGGCGCGCCTCGTCGAGCTCGCCGGCCGCCAGCATGATCTCGACGTATGCAGGCAGGAGGCCGACGCGCCTCAAAGGCCCGCCTGCCTCCCCCGTCGCCCTGCGGATCGCCGCGACCGCCGCCTCGCTGTCTCCGCGCGCTAGGCGGAGCAGGGCCAGGCCCGGCTGGGGCTCCAGGCCGGCTCGGCCGGCCTGCCGATAGGCATCCTCGGCCTCGGCGAGCTCTCCTCGCAGGCGGTGGATCTCACCCTGGCGGTAGAGGGCCTCGGCGCGACCGACTGGGCTCATCCCCTCCCGCTCACCTGCGCGGCGGGCCTCCTCCAAGGCCTCTCCCCAGGCGCCGTCCAGCTGGAGGATCTCCGCGCGATGGACGAGGCAGCGTCCCGTGAACGGCACGAGATCCGGCTGCTGCGCGCACCAACGCGTCAAGGCTGCCGTCCACTCGCGGGCCCGGCGCGGCTCGTACGCCTGCTGGCAGGCCGCGATTACGCCGCAGTAGACCAGGCCGGTCGGGATCGGCGATACCTGTCCCGTCGTTACCGCCACCATGGCCTCGTCCAGCAGGGCAATGCCCTCCTGGACGCGCCCGAGCGCGATCAGGTGCTGGCCCCGGAGGTCCATCGACAGCGCGAAGAGGTCTGCGTCGCCGAAGCGCTCGCCGATCGCAGCAGCCTCGGCGAGCAGGTCGGAGGCCGCTGAAAGCTCCCCGGCTGCTTCGTGCTGCATTACGAGGGGGAACAGCATGTAGCCGCGCTCGACGAAATCGCCCTCCTCCTGTTCGAGCAGCCGGAGTGCGCGGCCCGCCCAACCCGTCGCTCCGCCGATGTCTCCCCGGAGTGCGAGCCCCGTACCCACCCAGAAGGCACAGCGCAGCGCCCGCCGTATCTCGGCCTTGTCCGCATACAGCTGGTGTGCCCGCTCCAGGGCGCGCAACCACTCGTCCTCGCGTCCGAGCATGTAGGCCGACGTGGCGAGCAGCTCGAGATCCTCAGCCTCGAGCGGAGTCGTCCGGTCGGCCTCGCTCAGGGCTTCGTGGGCATCCGTCCAAGCCCGCGCGGCGTAGGAGCTCCGGCCGCGCTCGAGCCGCTCGGTGGCCTCCGCCCGGGCCATGCGGCCACTCTAGACCGAACGAGGCTCTGCGTCGGCGCGCCGGAGGCTACGCGGGCGCCGGAGCCTCGACCGGAGTCGGCGCCGACTCGATGAGCCGCTCGAGCAGGCCGCGGTCTCCGTCGACAGTCACGAGATCGAGACGCCCGTGGACGAACATGTGGTAGATGCCCTCGGGCTCCCCTTCGACGACGACGTCCGGCTCGTCGATCGAGCCCGGCACCGCCTCCCCGTCGACCAGCGATGCCACCTCGTGGCCTACGCGGAACTCGAAGCGGCCCGGCGGGGCGAGCGAGGCGAGCACCGTGTCGAGTGCATTCGCGAGCCAGCCCGGGAAGAGCTCGTCGGCGTCGGTGGGAGGCCCGAGCGAGCGAGCGCCCCAGAGGGCGAGCTCCCTAATCGCGGGCCGGAGCCCCTGCCCGTACTCCGTGAGCTCGTACACCCGCGAAGCTGCGGGCGGCGGGAGCGTGCGCTTCATGACGACGCCGTGCGTCTCGAGGTCGCGTAGCCGGGAGGCGAGGATGTTCGTGCCGATCCCGGGGAGGCTGTCGGCGAGATCGGTATAGCGCTTCGGGCCGTGCATCAGCTCGAGGACGACCAACAAGGCCCAGCGCTCGCCGACGAGGCCGAGGGCGTGGGCGACCGGGCAGTAGAGGTCGTAGCGCTTGCGCATGCAAGCAGTGTAGCGGATCGGGCTTGCTGTTGTTAAGTGCTTACTTGCAATCTGCAAGTTATCTCTGCTAGGTTGGCAGCTTCCTCTACGCAAGCGAAAGGAATTCTTCGACATGGTGGCTACGGAACGACGCAAGTGGCTGGCGCTGGCGCTCCTCAGCGTCGTCCAGTTCATGGTCGTCCTGGACATCGCGATCGTGAACGTCGCGCTTCCCTCGATCCAGGTCGACCTCGGGTTCTCGCAGGAGAACCTCCAATGGGTAATTAGTGCGTACGCGCTCGTCTTCGGCGGCTTCCTCCTGCTCGGAGGGAGGGCGGCCGACCTGCTCGGGCGCAGACGGGTCTTTCTCGCGGGCGTAGTCGTGTTCACGGTCGCCTCACTGCTCGCCGGCCTTGCCTGGTCCGAGGCGTCCCTGATCGCGGCGCGGGCCTTCCAGGGGCTCGGTGCGGCCATCATCACGCCGGCTGCGCTCTCGATCCTCTCGACGACGTTCGCCGAGGGGCGCGAACGCAACATCGCGCTCGGCGTTTGGGGCGCCGTCGGCGGTTTCGGCGCGGCGGCCGGCGTCCTCCTCGGCGGGATCCTCACCGACGCGCTCAGCTGGGAGTGGATCTTCTTCGTCAACGTCCCGGTCGGCGTGATCGCGTTCGCGCTGGCGCCCATCCTGCTCGCCGAGAGCCGCGACGCGCGCGTCAGCAGGTTCGATGCCGCAGGCGCGATCCTCGTTACGGCCGGGCTCTCCTCGCTCGTCTACGCGATCACGCAGGCGGGCCAGGAGGGGTGGCTCGCGGGCGAGACGGTCGCGTTCTTCGCGGCCGCCCTGGCCCTGCTGGTCGCCTTCGTCGGCTGGGAGCTTCGCTACCCGGAGCCGCTGATGCGCTTCGGGATCTTCCAGACCCGGACCGTGGCCGGCGCCAATGTGGCCGGTTTCATCATGGGCACCGCGATGTTCTCGATGTTCCTGATGCTGACCCTCTACATGCAGCTCGTGCTCGGATACTCCGCGATGAAGACCGGCGTCGCCTACCTCGCTGTCGCCGGCACGGCGATCATCTGGTCGGCCGTCGCAGCGCAGCTCGTCACGCGGATCGGCGTCAAGCCGGTGCTCACGGTCGGGATGGCGATGCTGACCGCCGGCCTCGTCTACTTCACGCAGGTCTCGGTGGGCGGGTCGTACCTCACCGACCTCCTGCCGGGCTTCCTCCTGATCGGCCTCGGCATCGGCTTCTCCTTCGTGCCGATCTCGATCGCCGCGCTGGCCGGCGTGCAGCCCGCCGAGGCAGGTCTCGCCTCGGGCCTGATCAATACGTCGCAGCAGATCGGCGGGGCCCTCGGCATCGCCGCGCTCTCCACGATCGCAACGTCACGGACGGAGGACGCGCTCGCCTCCGGCTCGGCGCAGGCCGTCGCGCTGGTGGACGGCTTCACCGCCGCGTTCTTCGCGGGCGTCGCCATCGCCGGCCTCGGGGTCGTCGCCGCGCTGACCCTCATCCGCCGCGACGAGCTCGAGCAGGTGCCGGAGGAAGAGCCGGCGCTCGATCTCGCCGCGTAGCCGCAGCTGCGGGGGGAGCCTCACGGGCTCCCCCCGCTCCGAGCGTGGCAGCATGCGGCCGTGCTGAAGATCGAGGGCGAAGAACGGCGAGCCCGGCTGGCGCGTCGCCACCGCCTGGCGCCGGAGACCCGCGCGGGCGACGTCGGGGAGGCCGCGGCGAGCATGGTGTGCCTGCACGCGACCGATCCGGCAACGGTCTTCCTCTCCGCTCGGGCGCGCATGCACGGCATGGAGGTGACCGATCTCGAGCGCGCGCTGTACGAGGAGCGGACGCTCGTCAAGCACCTGGCGATGCGGCGGACCCTCTTCGTCTTTCCGCGCGAGATCCTGGCCGCCGCCCAGGCGGCGGTGAGCAACCGGGTGGCCGACGTGGAGCGCCGCCGCCTGATCCGCGACGTCGAGGCAGCCGGGCTGCAGAAGAACGGCGAGCGGTGGCTCGCGAAGGCCGGCGAGCAGGTCCTGGCGGTCCTTGCCGACGGGCGACAGGCGACGTCGTCGGAGCTCCGGAACGAGCTTCCGTCTCTCGAGGGCTCGATCGCCTACGGCGAGGGGAAGTCCTGGGGCGGGCGGATGGCGGTCGGGCCGCGTGTGCTCACGACGCTCTCCGCAGCGGGGCGGGTCGTGCGGGCCACCAACAACGGCCGCTGGACCACGTCGCGGCCGCGCTGGGCCTCGACGGAGAGCTGGCTTGGCAAGGAGATAGACGCGTGCTCGGAGGCAGACGGCACCGCGACCCTGGTCGAGCGGTGGCTGCGCACCTTCGGGCCCGGCACGGCGGCCGACATCAAGTGGTGGCTCGGGTCGACGATGGCGGCCGTGCGAAGGGCGCTGGCCGACCTCAATGCGGTCGAGGTCGATCTCGGCGGCTCGACCGGCTACGTCATGCCCGACGACTTGGACGCCACGGAGTCGGTCGAGCCGTGGGCGGCGCTTCTGCCACCCTTGGATCCCACGACGATGGGTTGGGCCGAGCGGGAGTGGTACCTGGGCCCTTACAAGGAGCTCCTGTTCGACACGAGCGGCAACGGCGGGTCGACGGCCTGGTGGGAGGGGCGGATCGTCGGCGGGTGGCGCCAGGGCGACGCGGGCGAGGTCGTCCTGCAGCTGCTCAAGGACGTCGGCTCGGACGGGCAACGCGCTCTGGACGACGAGGCGGCGCGCCTGACCGACTGGCTGGACGGCACCCGCGCGGTGCCGAGGTTCCCCTCACCGCTCTCGAGGCTTGCGGACGCCGGTGGCTGACTTCTCGAAGCGCACGCCGTGGTACGGCTCGTACCGGTCGTAGAGCGTGACGATCAGGCTCAGGAGCAGGACGAAGAAGAGGACGTTGCCGAGCGGCACGTCGCCTGGGGCGAGGGCCTCGGCAACGGCCACGAGCGTGCCGTTCGCGAGCGCAAGCCAGACGAACGCCTTCGCCGTCGACGCGATTCCCCTGCTCCGGCGCGCGGTCCAGAGGCCCAGCACCGAGTCGATCGTAATCAGGATGGCCGTGCCGGCGAGGATCTGGCGGTTCGTGGCTTCCACGTCGGGAAGGATCTGCGCGAAGATCACGCAGATGAACCCGACCAGGACGATCTTCTCGAGGAGCCGCCAGTCGAGGATCCTGCGGTGCAGCGCGATCCAGGCATCCCGCGCGGCCGGATCGGCGATCTCCGCGGGAAGCGGGTCGGCGGCAACTCGCCACGCGTACTCGGGCCGTGGCAGCCGCGGGCGGATGACCCGCTGGAAGACGACCAGCAGCGCGACGAGCGCGACCGCCCCGAGCACCCCGACCCACGGGTGGGCGGCGATCAGGTCGGTCGTGTCGAGCTTGGCGATGTGAATCCAGTACTCCTGCGGCAGCTTCACGAAGATCCAGATGACCGCCGCGATGACGATCACCTTCGGGCGCGACAGCCGCGTCGGGCTCCATCGCAGCCGGATCGCCTCGTAGACGATGAAGAAGTACTCGAACGTGTTCGGGAAGATGAGCAGCAGCGCCCGCGACTCCAGCAGCTCGAAGAGCACGACCCCGGCGAGGCGGTAGTAGAAGAGAAACCGGGCGATGATGAAGGCGTCGCGGCTGGCCCAATTCCGCAGCGTCGACAGGTACGCGATCGTGAGGTAGTAGACGTCGAGTGACTTGTCGTACCCCTGGTAGCCGGTGAGATCGAGGTTGGTGTACTGCTGGTAGATCGTCTGGTCGACGCCATCGAGCACCAAGCAGGCGAGGATGGCCGGCAGCGGGAACCGCGGGATGAGCAGCGGGAGGAAGAACCTGCCCGAGACGACGAGCCAGAAGACGAGGAGATCCGACGAGCTGGCCTCGACGGGCACGGCCGGACCATCCCAGGTCCACGACCTTCCGGCGAGCCGGCGACGGTAGGCTCACCCACACCACGGGGCTGAGGCGAACGATCGCGGCCTTGCCGGACATGGGTCGAGTAGAGCCAGGCTCCTCGATTCGTTCCCGGCGGGAGGTCGTGCGTATGACGCAAATCGACACTGAGCGAGAGCAACGATTCGACATGCTGTTCGCGGCGTACCGATCCGACGTCGTCTCCTACTGCAGTTGGCGGGCTGCCTCCGCCAGCGACGCGCAGGACGCGACGGCCGAGGTCTTCTTGACAGCGTGGCGCCGGCTCGACGACGTTCCCGAAGGCGACGCCGCCCGCGTGTGGCTGTATGCGACCGCACGGCGGGTGCTCGCCAACCAGCGACGCTCGAGCCGCCGGCGGTTCGCGTTGAACGAACGGCTCGCGCTGGAAGCCGAGTCGGCGCCGCAGGAATCGCCCGCGTTCGACCACGAGGAAGTCCTCGTGCACGAGGCCCTCGACAGGCTCGGGTCGCGTGATCGCGAGGTGCTCCTGCTCGCCGAGTGGGAAGGCCTTTCGCCGGCGGAGATCGCGACCGTCCTCGGATGCCTGACGGTGACGGCGCGGGGGAAGCTGCACCGCGCCCGTCGCCGGTTCCGGGCCGTCTACGAGGAACTGCTCGCCCGCGACAGTGGACACAGGAGACGCATGCAACCGGCAACGGGGCAGCGCTACTTCACGAAGGAGAACCATGAACACGCCTGACAGCCTCCAGGCCCTGAGAAGGGCAAACCCACGCACCAAGGCCGGCTTCGCGCACACGGTGCAGGCGGTCGAGGATCCGGTGCGCGCACGGATCGCCTCTGAGGGCGCCTCAGAGCCCGCTCCGGCGCGCCGCACGTCGACCCGCACTCTGTCCCGCCGCCGCCTCGCGGCGGGCGGCCTGCTCGCCGCAGCCATGGCGGCCGCGGCGGTCCTCACGGTCGGATCGCCCGGCGACGACGTGGGGGTCGAGGACGCTGTCGCGGCGGTCAAGCGGGCAGCGACCGCAACAGCTGTGTCCGCTGACGACTCCGGCACCGCTGTCCTTCGCATCACGCACGACGGGGAGCTGTGGGCCGGCACGACGATTCGCTGGCACGGCGACGACATCGCGATCACCGCCGATACGCCCGGACGCGACGGGAAGCCCGGCGACGAGATGCGCGTCGTCGACGGGATCCTCTACGGCCCCGATCCGGTCGAAGGCGGCTGGATCGAGCAGGGCAGCCCGGCGAACATCGACCCGGACAGCGGGACGACTCCCGCCGAGCACCTCGCGGCCGTGCTCGAAGACGTCGAGGGCGTAACCCTGCGCAGGCTCGGAGAGAACATGACCGGGCTCACGACCACCCGCCTGGACGACGGCTCCACGGTTTACGCGGGCACCGTTCCGGCGGGGCAGATCGCCAGGGAGGAGGGCTTCAAGGAAGGCGAGCACATCCGGGTCTTCCCCTTCGGCTACGTCGCCCACGGCAGGGCGGCGGACCCGGCGGCGCAACTCGACATGGCCGTCACCGTCGGCGCCGACGGCGTCATCCGTGAGCTCGCCGTCACGTGGGGAACCTGGACGTACACGGTCGCCTACAGCGACCTCGGCACCGCCGCTGCCGTCGTCGCGCCGAAGAACGCCAAGTCGCTGCTGCAGCTGAGGGCCGACGCCGCGGCCCAGCAGCAGTAAGGCGCAGAAGGAAGCAAACATCTCTGCGGGGCTGGGGGAACCCGGCCCTCGCGTTCGCGCGGAGTCGAACGACGTCCCGCACGGAGCCTAAGCCTGGCCGTGGCGAATCTCGACAAAAACTTGACAAGCCGTCGCCTTTTTGTCTAGTCTTCGACCGAAACCTCGACAAGCACTAGACAAGGAAGGAGACGTAAATGACCAAGTTCTCGTCACGGAGGATCTCCGTTCGCGTTGCCGGCGCTATCTGCATTGCAGTCGCGGGGCTAGCCGTCACAGCCTGCGGGAGCGACGACTCGGAGGCCGACGGCACGACTGCCCTCCGAGTGGCTACGACCACCGAGATGGCGCAGAACAACATCGTCGAGACGGCCGTCGCGGCCGGGAGCTTCACGACGCTGACGTCCTTGCTCGAGCGAGCCGACCTGGCGAACACCCTCGCCGGCAAGGGCCCTTACACCGTCTTCGCCCCGACGGACGAGGCGTTCGCGGAAGTGCCGAAGGAGACGCTCGACGCCCTCGCGGCGGATCCAGACATGCTCAGGGCCGTCTTGCTCTACCACGTGGTCGAGGGTGAGGCTCGCGCGAGCGACGTCGCCTCGATGCGCTCGGCCGAGACTCTGAACGGCAAATCCGTGCGCCTGCAGAGCAACGATGGGACCGTGAGCATCGACGGCGCGCGCGTCGTTAAGGCCGACGTCAACGCCTCGAACGGCGTCATCCACGCCATCGACGAGGTACTCATCCCGTCCGCCTAGACGGGTCCGAGCGACCCGCCCGGCGCTGGGTCGGGCGGGTCGCCCGTCGTCGGAGCCGCTCCAACGCCCCACGGGCCCGAAGCACCGACTGTTCCTTGTCCTTCACCTCGAGCACGCAGTCGAGCGGAAGATCCCATACCTGACGCGCGAAGCGGCCGAAGCGCCGCGAATCGAGCGTCGCGGCGTGAGCGCCGGCCCGGCGGCCGGGCGCCTGCGTCGAGAAGTGCACCTCCTGGCGCCCGTCGGCCTCGGCCCAGGTTCCGCTCGCGAGCTCGACCCGGTCTCGCACGCCAAGTCCCGGATACGAAGGATGCACCTCGTCGTGGAAGCCGTCGAAGACGATCGGCACCCGCAGCTCCCTCGCCGCCGCAAGCACGTCGGCCAGCGACCAGCGCTCGTCGTTCTCGAGCACGAGGCGCGCCCGGGCGGCGGGTGCCAGCCGCTCGAACGAGCGCCGAAAGCGCTCCAGCCATCGACGGCGGTCGCCTGCGCCTCCACCCAGGTGAAGAACGATCTTGTGCGAGGTGTCGAGCCCGAATGCGGTCATCAGCTCCGCGTGGTAGTCGAGCTCACGCACGGCTGCGGCCGCGACCGCTTCGTCGGTCGAGGCCGGCACCGTATAGGGCCCCGGGTGCGTCGAGAGCCGCATGCCAAAGCCACGCATCAGCGCCCCCAGCTCGGCGAAGCGGGCGTTGAACTCCTCGCGCCACCGGAAACCGACGGCTGGGTGGGAGGCGAGCGGCACCGTATTCGAGGAGATGCGGAAGACCCGGATGTCGTGCGCGTCGTTCCAGCGAAGGATGGCCTCGAGCGTGTCCAGGTTCGCGGTCAGTACCTCATGGAGGCGCTCCGGCGTCGCGTTGGCGAGGCGAACCGTTCGCGCCGGGGTTGGAAAGAGCGTGTTGACGCAGGCGTAGCCGAGCCGAAGCCCCGGCTCGCCGCGGTCAGCTGGCATCTCGCCCGGGCAGAGCGGCCCGTGCCGCCTCGTCGAACGGCGTCGGCTCGATCGGAACGAGCTCGACAATACCGTGCTCCCGCGCAACGGTCTCGGTGCGGAGCCCGTCGACGAGCTCTCTAGCAACGCTTGCCTGAACCGGCGTCACGAGGCGGAGCCAGAGGGACGAGAGGCGCGGGGTGAGGAACGGAACCTCGACGATCACCGGCCGACGGCCGCGTAAATCGGCGATCCGCCGGATCATGTCGCGGCAGGTCATGACCTCCGGCCCCGCGACGTCGAACGTCCGCCCGAGCGCCTCGGGACGGCCGGCGACGCCGACCAGGTACCGGACGACGTCGCGAAGTGCGATGGGCTGCGTCTTCGTGCTCACCCACCGGGGGCAGACCATGGCAGGCAGCCGGTCGACGAGCGAGACGAGCGTCTCGAAGGCGGCGCTCCCCTGCCCCACGACGATGGCCGAGCGAAGCGTGGTCACCGGAACAGAGCGCGACGCGAGAAGCTCGGCGGTCTCCGCCCGGCTCCGGAGATGGCGTGAAAGATGTTCACGCGCGTTGCCGAGGCCTCCGAGGAAGACGATCTGGCGCACGCCGGCACGCTCTGCCGCCCCGGCGACGGCCTCGGCTGCGATGCGGTCTCGGCGCGCGAAATCGTTGGCGCCTAGGGAGTGAACGAGGTGGTAGACGACGTCGATTTCGTCCAAGACGCCCTCCAGCTCCCGGCTACGCGTGACGTCCGCGGCGATCCACCTTGCGCCTGTCTCGGACTCGTCGAGTGGGCTTCGCGCAACGGCCACGACCTCGTGCTCGTCCGCGAGTTCGGACGTGAGCGCGCGCCCCACGACCCCACTCGCTCCGAGGACGGCGATCCTCACGGCCGGCTCTCCCGGGCGAGCCGAGCGATGTAGCGCCGGCCGATCGCCCTGTGCAGGCGGGCTTGCACCTGGGAGTAGACGAGCCCCGTCCAGCTGGGGCTCCCGCGCCGGCCCACGAGTCGCGGCGAGAACCCGCGGATCGCCAGGCGGAGTTGCCATCCAGAGGCGCGCTGGTGGTCGAATGCGAGCTCACCACCGGCGCCGCGCGCCAACAGTCCGCCGAGGATGGGGTAGGTGCACGAGACCCCCGTCGGGCCGACCTCGACCTGCGCGACGCCGAACCGGAGCAGCACAGGACCACGGCCGAGAACGCGGAGCTCGAGGCTGACGGCGGTCCCCCTTACGCGGACGGTCCCCAGCGTCGAGCGTTCGACTTCCCGCCAGTACGCCGATCCGAGGCGGCTCGCGCCCGCGCGAGTGGTGGGCACGACTGGGCTCGAGAGGGCGAACGTCTCTTCGGAGTCGACATTCATGAAACGGGAAGGTCGGCCGGTCACGGGCGGACCGGCCGGTTCTAGCGGCGGCCGGTCCGCCCAGACGGTGCTACGCCGTTGCGACCCGCGGGTCGCGGCTCCAGCGGCGGCGGATGGCGCCGTGCTGGACGATCTGGTACACGGCCGCGAGGCCGACGAGCCCGTACACGACCCGGCTCGCGGCGTTCGTCTCGCCGAAGTCGAGGCCGAAGATCGTCGCGACGAGGTCGAACTCGGCGAGGGCGACCAGACCCCAGTTCAGACCTCCGACGATGACGAGCGCAGCCGCAAGGATGTCGAGCTTCTTCATCGAGCGCCTCCTTGTAGAGTATTTGTGCAGTATTTGTATCGAGGTTCGGGCTCTCCTGTCAAGTGTGTGTGTAATAATCGTCGGAATTCTGTAAGGAAACGCATGTCGAACGGTCATCTCCGCATCGGCGAGCTGAGCAGGCGGGTAGGCGTTAGCCCCGAGCTTCTGCGTGCCTGGGAGCTTCGCTACGGACTGCTCCGGCCCTCACGCTCCTCCGGGGGCTTCCGCCTCTACTCCTCCGAGGACGAGGAGCGGATCAAGAGGATGCGCGGATACCAGAACCAGGGGCTCTCGGCGGCAGAGGCGGCCCGGCTCGCGCTCGAGGCGACAGCGGGCGAGGAACTGGCGACTCGGAGCAAAGCCGGCCTCGACAGGGCACAGCTCGCCCAAGCGCTGGAACGCTTCGACGAGCCCGCTGCACAGGAGGCGTTCGACCGGGCTCTCGCCGCCGTGAGCGTGGAGACTCTCCTTCGCGGTCTAGTGATCCCGTACCTCCACGATCTGGGCGAGCGCTGGGAGGCAGGGGCGGCGAGCGTGGCACAGGAGCATTTCGCCAGCAACTTCCTCCGCGGGCGGATGCTCGGCCTCGCCCGCGGGTGGGGCCAAGGCGCCGGCCCCCTTGCGATCCTCGCATGTCCTCCCGGCGAGCTGCACGATCTCGCCCTGATCGCATTCGGCCTGGCGTTACGCGCGCGAGGCTGGCGGATCGCTTTCCTCGGCCCGGACACCCCTCTTGACACGCTCACCGAGACCGCACGGACGCTCGAACCCGCGCTCGTCGTCGTCAGCGCTACGACGTCGCAGCACCTCTCACGCGTCCGCGACGAGCTCGCTGCGCTGGCCGACACTGCTCCCCTCGCGCTCGCAGGCCCAGGCGCGGAGGCGGCTCTCGCCGAAGCCGTGGGGGCGGATTGCCTCTCGGGCGATCCCGTGACGGAGGCACATCGCGTCTCGACGGCGCTCCGACCGGTCTAACGCGATGACGGAGTTAAGGATCACGCGCTCGCGCGAAGACCCGGGACGACCTCCTGCGCGAACCGCTCAGCCTGGCCGAGCGGATCACTTTCGGGCCAGAAGACGAACGTGTCGAACCCGAGCTCGGACGCGAACGCCGTCAGCGTCTCGATCCAGTGCTCGGGCGGCCCGTCGAGCAGCCCGCGCGGCGGCCCGTCCACGATCGTGCCGCCGATGTTGTAGAGGCGCCTGATCTCCGCCGGATCTCGACCGGCCTCGAGGGCGGCGGTGTCGATTCGCTCCTGCATCCCCGGAACGAGCTCCGGAGTGGCCCAGAAGAGCGACGGGATCCAGCCGTCCGCGAGGCGCCCGACGAGCGCGAGCGCGCGGGGCTTCCCGACCCCGAGCCAGATCCTGATCGGGTGAACGGGAGGCGGGCCGGGGTGCAGGCCCTTCACCGAATAGTGCTCGCCTGCGAACGAGATCGTCCGCTCCCCGCTCCAGAAGGCACGGATGATCAGCATCGCCTCCCCGAGCGCCTTCAACGCCTGGCCGCCCGTGCGAACCGGGCCACCCATCGCCGCGATCGGGTCCCAGTAGGCGCCTGCGCCGAGCCCGAGCTCGAAGCGCCCGCCCGAGAGCACGTCGAGCGAGGCGGCCTGCTTCGCAATCATCGCCGGCCCCCTCAGCGGAAGGTTGGCAACGTCCGGGAAGAGCCGGATCCGCTCGGTGCGGACAAGGAGGTCTGCGATCAGGGACCAGGTCTCCAGGTAGCGCCACTGGTAGGGGTGATCCTGGATGCCGATCAGGTCGAGGCCCAGCTCGTCCGCGCGGCGGGCGAGCGTTCGCGCGACCTCGAGGTCGTCGGTCGTGGGGACGATGCTGAGCCCGAACTCGAGGGTCCGACCATACCGGGAATTCATTGCTGCCCCGGCATGATGCCCGCGGCTCGGCCGGCGGCGCGCGTGTCGCTGGAGCCTACGGCACGATCTGGATTGTCCTCTGATCGACGCCGAGGAACTCGTTGCCTCCGGCCGCGACGGCCGCAAACGTGGTGGCGAGGGCGCTTCCCGCCTGGAAAGGCCTCTGCGACGCCGGAACCGTGACGGTCAGCGTGTGTGGCTGTCCGTCGCACTGCGGTACGTAGTTCGCCACGCCGCCCGCGATGCCACCCGGCTGATCCTGCCCGATGGTCACGTCGGACGAGCTCAGTCCGGTTGCGCCGATTGGGCAGGCGACCGTGAGGTCGATCAGCACCGCCGCCCCTCCGTCCTGGAGCAGCGCGGTATTTGCGAGCTGGACGGCGACCTCCGGCTGCACGGAGACGAGCTCCGAATCCTGGGCCTGCTGCGTCTTCCCTCGCTTCACGACCACCGTGGCGGTCGCCTGCGCCTGACCGAGCGTAAAGGCGGCGCCGCTCGACTCGACCGTGACCCTGAACGGCCGCAGCAGGTCGTCGCACGGCAGCGGGAACGACGCCCGGCCCGACGCCTGCGGCTGGACGATGCTCACGGACGCCTCGAGGAGCGTCCCCCTCTCCGGGCAGCGGGCGATGACCTCGATGCTCAACGAGCGCCCGTCTGGGGCAAGCAACGCGGCCGACCCGAGCTCTACGACCGGGGGGCGCGGCCGCGCGGCGGACGCCGAAGGAGCGAACGCTCCGACGAGCCCGACGAGCACGACGACGAGCGCGAGCCACCTGAGACGAGACAGGTACCAGTGGCTTCTCATGAGAACCTCCTCTCCGCAGAGCGGGAGGCTCAGGAGCCGTCTCGAGGTCCTCCCGCCTGAGGTTAAGTACGACTAAGGCGTGCGGTCGGTTTTTCGCGCGGCGCCGAGATTCAGCGCCAGTCGACCGCCACGAGCTCGACCTCGTCCTCGAGGCCCTTGAGCTCCTCAGAGCGCGAGTCGGAGAGCGGAAAGCGTGAGCCGCCGGCAAGACTCTCGCGGCTGACGAGGATCTCACCGCCCTTGGCGAGCGCGCCGATCCGCGCCGCTACGTGCACGCCCTGCCCTGCGTAGTCGTCGTCGTCCTTATGAAACGCGCCGCCGGTATGCACGCCGATGCGGACGTCCGGCGCGAGCGGCTCGTGCTGGTCGAGCGCCCGCTGGATCCCAGCGGCCGCCTCGAGCGCGGAACCCGGCGAATGGAACGCGGCGAAGTACCCGTCGCCGGTCTGCTTGATCACCTCGCCGCCCGCATCCTCGATCAGCTCGCGGAGCGTGCGGTCGTGCCACGCGAGGAGCTTGCGCCACTTCTCCTCGCCGAGGACCTCGACGAGCTTCGTCGAGTCGACGATGTCGGTGAACATGAACGTCCGCGACGTCGAAGACTCGCCCAGGAGCTCGGCTGCGCGCTGGAGGTCCAGGACAGCCCCAAGCCGCTCGAAGGTCGTCCTCGCGATGGTGAGCTCTTCTTTCGTGCCGTCCTCGTCGCCTTCCCCGCGGTAGGCGAGGCCGAGGAGCATCCGGGCCTGGGCGGTTTCGTACGGCGCGCCGACCTTGTTCCACGTCTCGCGCGCGCCGCGAAGCGCCGTGACGGCGCCTTCCCAGTCGTGCTCGGCGAGCTTGATCCGCCCCCACACGAGCTGAACCGCGCCCTCGAACGCCGGTGTCCGGCGACCGTCGACCTGATAGCGCTCGGCGATCCTCTCGAGCTCCCCGGCAGCTTCCCGCGCACGCTTGATCTCTCCCGCCGCCAGCGCGATCTCGACCTGCGCCGGAACGCGGCGAGAGCGGCTCAGCGGATCGAGCTCCTCGTTCGCGAGCGTCCGCCGGATTGCCGAGGCTGCGGCATCCACCTTCCCTTGCGCCAGGCGAAGGAGCGCGAGGCCGGGCTGTGGATCCCGCCCCAGCTCGTCGGCCTTGCGGTAGGCGTCCTCGGCGGCGGCGAAGTCGCCTTGCCGACGCCGGATCTCGCCGATCTCGTAGAATCCGTGCGCGGTCACGGTGCGGTTGTAGTCGTGTAGCTCCTCGCACGCCTGCATCGCCTGCTCCTCCGCCTTCGGCCACTCCCCGCGCAGACGCAGGATCTCGGCACGGTGGACGCGGCACGCTCCGGGGAAGCCCGTGACGTCGAGGCGATCGCACCAGCGGTTGGCGGCGTCCGTCCACTCCGCCGCCCGGCCGCAGTCGCCGAGCGCTTGGCAGGAGTCGATGGTGACGCAGTAGATGATCCCCGTGGCGAGCGGGTCGAGCTCCCCGCTCGTTGCGGCCGCCGTCGCCTCGTCGAGGATCGCGAGCCCATCGGCGACGTCCCCCGTCCAGACCCGGATCGCGCCCTCGAAGACGAGCGCCGTCGTCTCGAGACTGCCGTCGCCGAATCGCGAGGCGAGCTCGCGCGCCCGCTCGAAACGCTCCCGCGCGCGGTCGAGCTCGCCCAGGTCGAGGGAGTGCATCCCGCGCACGAGCGCGAGATGGCCGTGCTCGACGCTTTCGGGCTCGTCGGCCAGCAGCCGCTCTCCCCGCGCGATCCAGCCGCTCGACACCGACAGCGCTCCGCGGAGGCCGTAGTCCATCGAGAGGACGCCCGCGAGCATCGCGGCCCGCCCGAGCTCCTGCGCGTCCACGAACGCGGCGTAGGCCCGCTCGCGCAGCCCGATCGCCTCGTCGAGGCGACCGGTCCACCAGGCGGAATCCGCGAGGCTCTGGAGGTCTTCCGCGGCTAGCCGGCCGTCCTCGTCCGCGGCCCGAAGGAGCTCGTACGCTTCCCGCCAGGCATGCCGCCGGGCGGCGTCCCTGCCGGCTTCGAGCGAATCGTCGAGGACCTGCGCCACAGGCTGCAGATTGTACGTCGCCCGCAATCGGCCCTCCAGCGCCGAGGCCCCCTGCGACGAAACGTGTCGTCCAGCGCTATCTCGTAGACGTCAGCTGAGAGCGCCGGGGTGAGCGGGTGCGCCGGCCGGCGGGCGTGGCTCGCCGGCCGGCGCACTCTGTCTAGAGGTTCGCCTCGAGGAATGTCCGCGCCGCCGTCGAGTCGACCCGGTATGCGAAGTTCGGGCCCGAACACCGCAAGCTGAACGTCCAGGTATTGATCCCGACGACGGTACCCTCATGGAACAAGGGCCCGCCCGAGTCCCCGAAGCACGTGCCTTGCGTGATCTTCAGGAACCGGTCGGGGAAGGCATCCTGCGCCGGGATAGCCGTCACGTCCCGGTAGCTCCGCACACCGTCGACGATCGTGATCGCCTTCGGCGAGGCGATGCTGCCAGTGATGAACTTGTCCGTCCCGTAGCCGACGACCGTGAAGGTCTCGCTCTTCAGGTTGAGCGCGCCGAGGTAGTCGGCATCCGCGATCGGCGCGGGCGTCACGCCGGCGACGGCGCTGTCGAGGAAGACGAGCGCGATGTCCTCGGCCGGAGGCGCGAGGCAGCGCCGCTTGGAGTTGCCGATGCAGGGCGGCGCGGTGAACCAGTCCGGATGCACGACGATGTGATCCACGGTCGCGAACGGCGCGTCTCCCTCGGGATCGAACGAGATCCGCAGATCGTCGGGACCGAACCCGTCCGGCCCGTCCTCGACCAGGAAGTCCGTGCAGTGGGCGGCGGTGAGGACGACGTCGGGGCGGACGAGCGTCCCCGAGCAGAAGTCGAACCACTCGCCTTCTTCGATCTGGAGCTGGAGCACGCCGACGTTCGCGAACCGGTTGGCCGTGTCGTCTGTCCCGCCGATCACTGCCCCTGCCGGTGCGACGAGCACGACGACGATCAATGCTGCTGTAGCGACAAACGCCGCGGCCCTGTGTACCAACCACATTTCCCCTCCTCCCCTAGTTTGGGTCAACGTTAGGGCGCGTCGAGACCCAATGCAACGATGCGATCTGAATCCCTTGGATCGAGGCAGCCGTTCTCGGTCTTCGTCACAGACAACAAACACGCGCTAGGCTCGCTTGCATGATCGGAAAGGTCGGGGACACCGTCGTCATCGAGTCGGAGCGAGCCGACGCGACCGGCCGCAGGGGTGTGATCGAGGCGGTACTTCAGGAACAGCCGCCGCGCTACCAGGTGCGCTGGGAGGACGGCCACACGAGCATCCTCGCGCCGTCCGCCGGCTCTGCCAGCATCGAGCAGAAGCGCACGCGCGCGAAGGCGAAGGCCTAGCCCGCCGTCGGCTCTTCCCTGCGGATGTCGGCCACCTGCGCCCGCGTCAGGCGCACGAGGTCGGCTGCCTTCAGCCGCACAGATCTCTCGTGCGTGCCGGCCTCGAGCACGACTGAGTCCCGCCCGGCGAGCCGCTCATCCACGATCACGTGATCCTCGCGTCCGCCGAACGGCGGCACGGCGCCGAGCTCGAAGTCCGGGTAGTCGCGCGCGAGGTCGTCCTCGCTCGCCAGGTGTACCTTCTTGCCGCCGAAGCCGAGCGCGGCCGCGACCTTGCGCAGGTCGATCCGCTCCGAGGCCGCGAGGACGGCGCGCACACCGCCGCTCGGCGCAACCAGCACGAGCGTCTTCGCCACTTCCTCGGGCCCGAGGCCGAGCGCGGCGGCTTCGTCCGCCGCCCGCTCTGTGTGAGCGTGCTCGAGCACGTCGAAATCGACTCCGGCCTCATCGAGGAAACTCGTCACGTCTCTCATCGCTCCCTCCCTTTGCGCCAATCATCGCTGTTGTCCCGCGCGCGTGCCTCGCGGGCCCGGCGGCGCGCTTGCCGCAGCGGCTCGGGCGTGCGGGCACGGGAGGCCGAGAGGGCGACCTCCGCAGCGGTGTCCGGATCCGTCCGCCACGCGGCATGGACGGCCAGTGGACGCGTCCCCGCCCTCGTCCGCAGCCAGTAGCCGACCGGGTCGCCTCCGAGCAGGAGGGGGCTCCGGGCGCCGCGCTCGTCTGCCGGCCACTCCCCCTCGGCGACGAGCGGGCGGTGCGTGACGCCGACGGTCGGGAGCTCGAGCACTGCGCCGAGTTGGAGCGCGAGGCCGGCTCGGCGCGGATGGTCGCGACCCGTTGCGTCGACCAGGAGGACGTCCGGCAGCTGCGGCAGCGCGCGAACGGCAGCTTCCAGGAGCGCCCCCTCCCGGAGGGCGAGCAAACCCGGCTCGTACGGCGCGCCCGCGTGACCGGCCACCACTTTCGCGCCCTGGCCCATGCACGCGGCTGCCCACGCCCGGTCGCCGGCCTGGCCGGGGCCGCTTGCCTCCCGGGCGAAGCAGACGAAGACCCCGCCGATCGGCGCGTCCGGCTCGAGTTGCCACCTCGCCGGCTCGAGCGCGGCCAGTCGGGGCTGCTCCTCGATCAGCTCCTCACGCGTGTGCGGCCAAACAGACACAAGCGCATACTGACTCCATGGACGCGCTGGTCGCAGCGGCGCGCGCAGCCGGGGTGAAGGACGAGCGCGTCCTGGCGGCGATCGCCTCCGTGCCACGCTCGGGGTTCGTACCCACCGAGTCCGCCGCCCTCGCGAACGTCGACACTCCAATCCCGATCCCGAACGAGCAGGTGACGACACAGCCCTCGCTTGTCGCGCGGATGGTGGAGGCGCTCGCACTCGGCGGCGAGGAGCGCGTGCTCGAGATCGGGACGGGCTACGGCTGGCAGACGGCCCTGCTTGCCCGGCTCGCACGCGACGTATTCAGTGTCGAACGCTTTGCCGATCTCGCCGAGGCCGCCCGCGCCAGGCTCGCTGGCTGCAGGAACGTCCACGTCGTGGTCGGCGACGGGAGCCAGGGCCTGCCGGAGCTCGCCCCCTTCGACGCCATCATCGTCGCGGCCGCGTACCCGGAAGTACCCGGGCCGCTCGCCGAGCAGCTCGCCGAAGGCGGGTTGCTCGTGCAGCCGCTCGGCTTCGGCGGCGCCGAGGACGTCTCCCTCTTCGAGAAGAGAGACGGCGAGCTCCACCACGTGCGGTCGGTCAGCGGCGCGCGCTTCGTGCGCCTCCACGGCCGGCATGGCTTCCCATGAGGCTCGCGCTGGCCGGCGACACGATGCTCGGCCGCGGGGTGGCCCGGGAGCTGGCGACGCGGCCGCCCCAAGCGCTCGTCGCCGCCGAGATCGCCGAGCTCACGCGCGCGGCCGACGTCTGCGTCGTCAACCTCGAGTGCTGCATCTCCGAGCGCGGCGAGCCCGTGCCGAAGCCGTTCACCTTCCGCGCACCGCCGCAGGCGGTCGAAGCGCTCGTGCACCTCGGCGTCGACTGCGTGCTCCTTGCCAACAACCACGCGCTGGACTACGGGGTCGAGGCGCTGCTCGACACGTTCGGACACCTCCGCGAAGCGGGGATTCGCTGGGCGGGCGCAGGCGAGAACCTCGAACAGGCGCGGGCCCCTGTCGTCCTCAAAGGCCTGCCGGTCGTTGCCTTCTCCGATCACGAGGCCGGCTTCGCGGCCGGCCCCGACCGGCCGGGGATCGCCTACGCTGACATCCGGGACGGCCTACCCGACTGGCTCCTCGAGTCCGCCGCGCGCGCACTCGTCTGCCCGCACTGGGGTCCGAACATGACTCCGGCGCCGCTTCCGTATGTACGCGCGGCTGCCCGGCGCTTGTGCGACGCGGGCGCGACGCTCGTCGCCGGCACGTCCGCACACGTCTTCCACGGGGTCGACGGCCGTGTCCTCTACGACCTTGGTGACTTCATCGACGACTACGCCGTCGAGCCCAGCCTGCGGAACGATCTCGGCGTGCTCTTCCTCGTCGACCTCGAGTCGGACAGGCTGCGTCGAATCGAGGCCGTGCCGATACGGCTCGAGTACGCCCACACGCGGCTCGCACGCGGCGAAGAAGTGGAGTGGATCCGGCGGCGCTTCCGCCGGGCCTGCGCGGCGCTCGGCGCCGAGGTGCACGAGGAGGACGGGCGCCTCGTCGTCGCGGAGCATTAGTCGGGCCGATCGCCCGCGACGGCGCCTTCGTCCACCTGGGCGTGGCGAGGTCGACGACTCGAACCCCTCCCTCACTCACGGTGAGCAACCGCGTCTCCAGTTGCTCGGCGATTTCGCGGCAGATGACTTCTCGGCTCTCCGCTTCGATCATGAGTGGCTCTATAGCATGAGCCTGCTTGCCGAGACGGCGCCGCTTCCGACACCGATTCGGCCGACGCCCTTTACGCGCAGCTCGCTCCCTGGGCAGCGACCTGATGTCCCCTGCGAGTCAGTTCCGGCTGCGATGATCAGGCCGGATCACGGCGCAGCTCCATCGTCGAGCAGTGGATGCCGCCCCCGTTCTTCTGGATCTCGTCGTACGGCAGGGTCACGACCTCGACACGCCGCCGCTCCAGGCGCTCCGCCGTGCGCGGATGGCCTTCACACATGAGAACGCGGCCGGGGCGCACGGTGAGGGAGTTGATCGCCCATCCCTCCTCTGGGTGGCACCAGATGGACTCGATCCCAAGCTCTGCGAGTGTGTCGATGAACCAATGCGGCAGCCCGGTCGGATCGACGAGCGCCTTGTCAACGTCGACCATTGCGAAGTGACCGTCCAGGTGGATCGAATACCCGCTCATCGGAAGGACGATCAGGTCGACCCCGAGCCATCTCAGGAGCTCGGCCAGCTGGGAGGCGGCCTCGTCGTTGCAGCGGATCGACGTCCCGAAAGCGGCAACTCGAGGTGTCAGCTTCGCAAACGAGCCCCCTTCGAGCAGACCGGTGCCGGTGATCGTCCGCAGGATCGGAACGCCGAGCGCACCCACCGTCTGGGTGATGCTCCGCTCCTCGCCTCGCCGCATGAGCGGAGCGAGCCGGCCGACGACGACGCCACCGGGCACCGAGATGAGCGGGTCGCGGGTGTACATGGCCTTCGTAAACCGCTCCTCCAACGGCTCGGCGAAGTGCACCTCGACGCCCTCGGCCTCCAGCGCGGCCACGAGCCGCTCATACTGCTGCGCGACGCGCGGGAGGTTGGGCGCCTCCTCGCTCTCCCAATACCAGCCGCCGTTCGGATCCACGAGCGCCCGAGCCGCGGGATTCCACGCGTCCGCGCGGATCTGCTCCAGCTCTCGCCCCGGGCGCCGCAAGAGCACCGAGCGCAGAGTGCCCACTTCGTCCACGGAGCCCCAGCGTTTGCCCCACACCCGCTCCAGCTCAGCAGGATCCTCGAACGGCGGCTCCGGCACAGGCGGGCAGAGCATCTGATGGTAGGACTCCGGGAAGAGGTCGGTGCTCTCGCCGCTGACCGCCACGGCGTCACCGTAAACGACGAGTCGTCCCAAGACCAAGCTCGTCCGTGAATGAAGCGGCGGGAATCGAACCCGCGGGCCAACGGCTGGGCCGGATGGCCAATGGAGCTAGCCGGACTCGAACCGGCGACCTCCTGGGTGCGATCCAGCCGTCCACTCACTCCGAAAATGACTCTCTTGCGGCGCTTTATGGCCGAGCTCCTGGAGTGCCGCAACATCTCCCGCAACAGCGTGCATCGCGTCTTGCAGAGGCACGAGGTCTGCCGGCGTCATCGAAGAGGAGCGCAGGCGAGCACGTCCATGGTGGAGGGGGCGACGGTTCGAGTCTGCCCGAAGGGCTTGAAAGACCTGCAAATGGGCATTCTTTGTTGTCTACCCAGACGCGTCTCCGGAGGTGATCATGAAGGGGGGTCGGCGCGATGCTGCTTTGCGGGGGCTTTGGATCGCCTCGTCGACCCCAGCGAGCGGAAAGGGAACACTGAGGGAACGCGCGCAGCGCGTTAGGAACTAGGTCTGCGACTAGTACGCCCAAAGCTGCCGGGCAGCAGCTTGTTGCCTTAAGCGCGCGGCGCCAGCGCGTGTTCGCCGGTCACCTCGGTCGCCCTGCGGCGCAACTCTTCGTCCACCTCGTCGGCCCCCTCGGCGGCGCCCTTCTCGACCTCGAACGTCAGCCCACCGTCGCGCAGGTCGACCCGCACACGGTCGTCGGGCGCCAGTGAGCCGCCCAGGACCATGCGCGAGAGCTCGTTCTCGACCTCCCGTTGGATCGCTCGCCGCAACGGACGAGCACCGAACTCGGGGTCGAAGCCGACCTCCGCCAGGTACTCGACGGCGTCGTGGCTGAACTCGACCTCGATGTGCTGCGCACGCAGGCGGCGCCGGACGCGCTCGAGCAGGAGCTTCGTGATCTCCGCCAGCTGCTCGCGGGTGAGGCCGCGAAAGACGATGATCTCGTCGATCCGGTTGATGAACTCCGGCCGGAAGCTGTGCTGCATGATCTGCATCAGGTCGGCCTTCAGCTCCTCGAACGACTCGCGCTTGCGCGCGTGCGCCTGGATGCGGTCGGCGCCGAGGTTCGAGGTCATGATCACGACCGTGTTCTTGAAGTCGACCGTCCGCCCCTGGGCGTCGGTCAGGCGACCGTCGTCGAGGATCTGCAAGAGGATGTTGAAGACGTCGCCGTGGGCCTTCTCGATCTCGTCGAAGAGCAGGACCGAGTAGGGGCGACGGCGGACCGTCTCGGTGAGTTGGCCCGCCTCCTCGTAGCCGACGTAGCCGGGCGGCGCGCCGACGAGGCGGCTAACCGTGTGCCGCTCCTGGAACTCGCTCATGTCGAAGCGGACCATCACGTCCTCGTCGCCGAAGAGCGCCTCGGCGAGCGAGCGGGCGAGCTCGGTCTTGCCGACCCCGGTCGGGCCGAGGAAGAGGAAGCTGCCGACCGGCCGGTTCGGGTCGCCGAGACCGGCTCGGGAGCGGCGCACCGCTTCTGCGACCGCGGCCACTGCCTCTTCCTGGCCGACGATCCGCGTGTGGAGCGTCTCCTCGAGCCGCAGCAGGCGCTCGCGCTCCTCCTCGGTCAGCTGCGAAACGGGAATTCCGGTCTTCCGCGACACGACCTCGGCGATGTCCTCGGCCGTGACCTCGGGGGCGCGTGCGCGCCCCTCGCGTCGCTCGCGTAGCTGCCCGCGCCGCTCGTCGAGCTGCGCCTTCAACTCGTCGGCGCGCTTGTAGTCCTCGCCTGAGATCGCCTGGTCGCGCTCGCGCTCGGCACGCCGGATCTCCTCCTCGAGCGTCCGCGTGTCGTCAGGCTTCGACTTCGCGCGGAGACGCACCCGCGCGCTCGCCTGGTCGATCAGGTCGATCGCCTTGTCGGGCAGGAAGCGGTCGCGGATGTACCGGTCGGAGAGCTCGGCCGCGGCGATGATCGCCTCTTCCGTGATCCGCACGCGGTGGAAGGCCTCGTAGCGGTCCTTGAGCCCGGTCAGGATCTCGATCGTCTCGTCGACCGTCGGCTCGGGAACGAAGACGGGCTGGAAGCGCCGCTCGAGCGCCGCGTCCTTCTCGATGTTCTTGCGGTACTCGTCGAGCGTGGTCGCGCCGATCAAATGGAGCTCGCCACGCGCCAGAGCGGGCTTCAGCATGTTGCCGGCGTCCATCGCGCCCTCCGCCGCGCCCGCGCCTACGACCGTGTGCAGCTCGTCGAGGAAGACGATCAGCTCGTCGGCGTTCTCGGTGATCTCGTCGATCACGTTCTTCAGCCGCTCCTCGAACTCTCCCCGGTACTTCGTGCCGGCGACCATCCCGCCGAGATCGAGCGCGACCAGGCGCTTGCCTGCCAGCGTCTCCGGTACCTCGTCGTTCACGATCCGCTGCGCGATCCCCTCCACGATCGCCGTCTTTCCAACGCCCGGATCGCCGAGCAGGACGGGATTGTTCTTCGTCCGCCGCGAGAGTATCTCGATCGTCTGCTCGATCTCGTCCGTACGGCCGATCACCGGGTCGAGCTTCCCCTCGCGCGCGGCCTCAGTGAGGTCGCGGCTGTGCTCGTCGAGGGCCTTCGTCGTGCTCGCGGGCCGGCCGCCGCCCTCAGCCGACTCCACGCCGCGAATCACCGCTCCGCGCAGCTTCGTGTGCGTGACTCCGAAGCGCGAGAGCAGCTCGCCGGCCGGATCCTCCTCGTCGCGAGCGAGCGCGAGCAAGACGTGCTCGGGCCCGACGTAGGAGGCGCCGAGCTGCCGCGATTCGTCGTAGGCAGCGAGAACCGCGGCCTTCGCGTCCGGCGAAAGCGAGGGCGCGACATCGGTGCGCTCCGCCTTCTCGGCCTCGTCCTCGACCTGGCGCGCGATCGCCTCCGCGTCGGCACCGAGCTGCGCCAGCACGTGGCGGACGACGTCGTCCTGGAGCGCACCCCAGAGCAGGTGATCCGAATCGAGGTCGAGGCTCCCCCACTCGACCGCCTTCTGGGCCGCGCGCTGCAAGAGCTGGCGCGTCGCATCACTGAAATACTGCGTCACGTCGATCTGCTCGACCGGTCGGCGCGGCCTCGTCGCCAACCCTCCGCCCGCCGGCCGGCCACCGAAGCCCTCAAAGAAGTCCGAGAAGAACTCATCGAACAGGCTCCCACCGCCGAGTGGCGACGCGCCTGCGCGCGCCTCGGCGAGGTGGACCTCGCACAGGTTGCGGGTGACGACCCGCCCGTTCTCCCGGATCCGCACGCTGGCGACCGCAGGACGCACACCATCGATGTCGCACAACTGGGTAGCCATCTCTACCTCTTTCCTCCCGATCGGGTCAGCGACCCCGCTGCGCCCTGGGCATCAGCCCTCGGCGCCGCAATCGGAATCGAGTCCGCGGAACGCTTCAACTGCCGCCTCCCGCCGGTGGCCCCATGGACGACGGAGTCACTCACGCCGCCCCGCGGCATGACCGGCCTCTAGGTGGCTGGTCGTTGAACGACGATAACAGCGATCAGGTGCGCCTGCCCCTGAGCCGCGGTCAGCACGAGGGACTTTGAGGCGCGACTGCAGGTTCTCGTCCCGCCACCGGCCGGCCGGACGCAGGCCGCCGTGGACAGGCCGTGCGAGAGTACTCGCGTGGACGCTGACGAGCCAGCGCGCCAAACCGACGTGGCATCGGAGCAGCCGACGAAAGTCGCGGTCGAGGCGCTCCTTGCGGACCTCGATCACGCACGCGAACTCTCCGCTGCGGCGGAGCGCCGCGGGCGCACGTACCTCGCTGGCCGCGGCGTACTCGACCAGACGAAGCGCGACCTGTCGTCGCTCCTACGCGAGGCGCTCGCAGATCCGTAAATCACGGGCCCCCTTCGCGCGCCCTGTCACCACCAGTCACCAAGAGTCACCCCAGCTCACTCCGCGAGCCAAGTCTGCTGGACTCGAGATGACTCACGATGACTGGAGATGACAACCCCGTAGACGCCTGGTGAACCTCGCTGCTGTTGACTTGGCAGAGAACGGCGCGCCGCGAAAGGTCCACGCGCCCTTCTCGTGCCAGGACAAATCACGTCAAGCCGGAACTCGCGTGGGCCGGTATCGGAGGGCGACCGCCCCCGACCGGAACTCATGGCGATCCACGAGCTCGACCTGGATGCGCTCGCGCAGACCGGCGAGCAACGTCGGCCCGTGTCCGGCAAGGACCGGCTGCACAAGGAACTCGTACTCGTCGATCAGTCCCAGATCTGCCAACGCCAGGGGGAGCGTCACGCCACCCACGAACAGGCCCTCGCCTGGCTCCTGCTTGAGCCGCTGAACCGCTTGCCCCAAGTCGCCTCGCACCAGCTCGGCATTCCAATCGACGCCGCTCAGCGTCCTCGACACGACGTACTTCTTGGCCCGGTCGATGGTCTCGGCGAACGGGATCTCCCACTCACCCATCCAGTCGGGCCACGTGCCCGCGGCCGGCTGCCGCCACGCCGACTCCATCATCTCGTAGGTCACCCGGCCGAAGAGCAGGGCATCGGCTCGTGCCATCTCATTCGTCCAGTAGCGCATCGAGTCCTCGTCCGGGGGGAGCCCTGCCTCGTGATGGCAGCAGCCGTCGAGCGTGACGTTGATCGAGTATCGAAGCGGTCTCATCTCGTTGCTCTCCCTTGATGCGCGCCGCGCGTTCACCGGACCGTACTCAGATGACTGTCGGAGCCATTTCTCATCGGCGCCCCGATCGCACCTACGCAACACCGTCGTGGTGCGAACCAGACCGCAGACCGAGCGCGCGACCGATTCGGCGTTGCGGGTCAGCGCTGGTGGAACGATCTGGCGTGCCAGAACGACCCTCTGTCCAAGCGCGGACCGGGCGCTATGGGTGGCCCTGGCGTGGGATGTAGGTTATTCCATCGCACCTCGGGCGAGCACTGGCGGCTCGTGTCCGGAGAGCAGCCAGCCGGCGGTGGTGGCGAGCACCGGCAGCCCGACGATCACCAGCAGCAGGTGGACGATCGGCACCTGGCCGAGTGCGCCGGGATCGTTTTGGTATCCGGCCGCCAGCCCGACGTAGGCGCCGGCCGTGCCGAGTAGTGCACCGAGTAGGGCCAGCGTCCCGGCGGTGACCCCAGTGATCCGGCGGCGTACACGTTGGGAGGCACCGGTCGCCGTCAGCGTGCGGAGGTCGGCTGCGGCTTCAGCGCGAACCAGCCCCACGGTCATCGACAGGATGCCCAGCGCGAGCAGCACGCCCACGAGCGTCGCCCCGGAGCGGAGCTGCGCCAAGCCCGTCTGGTCACGTCGGATCTCTACGTTGATGCCCGCGGCCGAGGCGGCCTCTCGGGCCGCGCCGATTTGTTCGTCGGTCAGCGGTTCGGACGCCTCGACGAGCCAGGCGGCACGGGTGATCTCCCAGCCTCGTCGGCGCGCGGCCTCGGGGCTGATGAGTGATCGCGGCGCGTGGCTGTACTCGGACAGCTCGACGACCTCGACGTCGTCGACCTGGTGATGCAGCAGCAGCACCGGCTCGGTCTGCGCCGTCACGATCTCGGTCGAGGGATCGAGCGATTCCGGGTCCAACCCCACGTGGTCGAGCACCTCGGGCGTCGCCACATACAGGGCGCCCGTGTCGCGGCTGGTGTTCGCGTTGACCGGCTTGGTCATCGCCACCAGGGCCCTCTCCTCCGGTGCCCCCGCTTCTACCAGGTTCGGATCGACGACGACGTCGAGTCCGAGCACGGTGGTGTCGCCGAGCCTCTGCGCGACTCGCTCGACCGCCTGCTCGCGCTCTGCCACTTCCTCCGACGTCAGCTCCGGGATGGTGATCATGTTCCCGACCTCGTTTGGTTCCCCGATCCGAAACAACAGCTGGCGGTCCGACAGGTTGCCTTCATCGGATCGGTCCGCCGCGGCTGCGGCGGCCAAGACAACGGCCACCGCGATTCCGAGCCCGAGGCTGATCGCCGCGACAGCCGCGCCCGCCCGGCCCTGGTAACGGGACAGGTCCCGCAGCGCCAACCGCGCCGCGATCGGCAGTCGTGTCGCCAGCGGCCCCAGCGGTCGAACCGCGACCGGAGCCGCGAACGCGATCCCCAACGGGATCAGCAGGACACCGGCGGTCATCAGAGCCCCGTTGCCGGTGTCGTTGGTGGCGTCGACCCCAGCCATGAGACAGCTGGCACCGGCAACTACCAGCAGGACGGCGAGCAGCAGCGACCGGCGGACCCGGCGCGGCTTGGGTGGCCGCCCAGACAGCGCCTGGGTGATGGGAACGTGTGCCATCGTGCGTGCCGGCCACCAGGCCGCTCCGGTCGCAGCTACGACCGCCAGGAGCAACGCCACAGCGATCTGTCCGAGTGGAACTGCCAGGCCGTCGATGCGATGGCCCGCGACCGTCTCCATCCGCGGCGCCAAGACAGCCCAGCCGAGGATGCCAACGACCGATCCAGCAGCTGCGGCCACCACACCGACCAGCGCGCCGTTGGCCATCACCACCAGACGGAGATGGTGCTGACTAGCTCCGGTGGCGGCCAACATCCCGAGCTGGCGTAGCCGGCGCTGCGCGATGACCACGAACCCCGCCGCAGCGATCAATCCGACCAACACCAGTAGCGCCGACGAGGCGGCTACCACGCCCATGGCGGCTGCGTTCTTCTCGGTATCGCCGCGGGTCTCGATGAACCCCGGGCCCGGCTCCAGCTCCGCGGGGATGCTCCGCACCTCATCCTCGGACCCTCGGACCAGCACGGTCAGCATGTCGAGCCGCTCGCCCGACCACGGCGCAGTCAGCCCGAAGTCGTGGTCGAGGTCGCCCGGGTTCTCGACCAGGCCGACCACGGTCATGACGGTTCCGCCCAGCTGCAGGGCATCGCCAGGACCTGCTCCCAAGGAGTGCGCGACATTGTCGGTCAGTGCCACCTCGTCTGGGCGGACGGGATAGCGCCCGCCGACCAGTCGCAGCATCGGCGCTCCCAAGGCCCCGTCGGGGTCCTGAGCCCGCAGGTCGAACGTCTCGACCGACCCCGGCGCCTTGACTCTTCGCTCGCCGATCACGTCGATCGTGCCGAGACGTCGTTCGAGCTCCGCCACGTATCCCCGCAGCGCTGCCGGATCGCGCACGGTCGACACCTCGAAGTTGAGACGATGGTCGGCCCGACCGAACTCGGCATCGCGCGACGGTGCCATGTTGTAGGCCGCCGAGGCGCCACCCACGGCAACGGCGACGGCGAGACCGAGCAGGCCGATCGCCAGGATCTGCTGGCGCCACTCCCGGCGAAACATCCGCCAGGCCCACCGCAGCACGGCTCGGCGTGCCGGCACGCCACCGCCTCGCGCCCGGTGACCCATCATCTGACGCCAAGCCGACGCGTCAGCCGACCCGACCGGTGCGACGCCACCGAGGTCTGCCCTCGACCTTGTGGCCGCGTGCTGGCCTGCGCCAAACGGGTATCCGCTGCGTCCAGCCACCGGGTGGCTCCTTCCAACCGGAACAGCTCGGCATCGACGACCAACAGGAGCGCCACATCGTCGCTCTCCGCGGCCTTGAGCGCGGTGTAGCGCTGCATCGCTTCGACCAGGGCGCGTCGATGCTCCTGGATCACGTCATGGACATCGACACCGGGCACCCGCTGCGCCACGAGCACCTTGATCACCAGTTCGTCGCGTGGCGGCGCCAGCGCGTCCGCGGGGGTTCGCAGCCAGTCGTCGAGCTCGACTCGGCCGGACCGGGTGATCTGATAACCCTTCTGTGGACCGGAGGCCTGCTCGTCGTCCGACTCGACGAGCCCGTCACGCTCGAGGCGCTGGAGCGTCGTATACACCTGCCCGACGTTGAGGGGCCAGACCTCTCCGGTCCCCGCCTCGAACTCCTGGCGAAGCTGCAGCCCATACTTCGGCCCCTCGCTCAGCAGGGCCAGCAGGGCGTGGCGGACACTCATCGTTCCGACCCCGACCTCAGCAGCGACTCGGGTCCGGGTGGGGCTCCGGTCTGGTCAACCACCCGGCCATCCCGGAGGAACACCACGCGGTTGGCCCACGACGCCAGCTGTGCGTCATGGGTGACCACCACACCGGCTATGCCATCGCCACAAGCGGACCGCAGGAGCCGCATGACCGCTTCGCCATTGACCGAATCGAGGGCGCCGGTCGGCTCGTCGGCCAGCACCAAACGTCGCTCGCCGATCACCGCCCGAGCGATAGCCACACGCTGGCGCTCGCCCCCCGACAGATCATCAGGGTAGCGATCGGCCAACTCGGCGATGCCGAGTCGTTCCAGCAGGTCGCCGGCAGCCTTCCTAGCGACCCTCATGGAGATTCCGTCGAGCTCTAGGGGAAGCGTGACGTTCTCGATCGCCGTCAATCCGCCTAGCAGGTTGAAGTCTTGGAACACATAGCCAATGACACGGCGGCGGAGACGAGCCAGCTGGCTGCGGCCCATGGCCGACAGCGCAGAACCCCCAATGAAGACCTCGCCGTGTGTCGGCGACTCCAGGCTGCCGGCGATGGCCAGCAGCGTTGTCTTGCCCGAGCCGCTCGGGCCCATAACCGCCACCAGCTCTTCGGCCTCGACCTTCAGGTCCACCTCCTGGAGGGCACGCACCTCCGTCGGACCCGACCCGTACACCTTCGACACCTGCCGCAGCTCTAGCATGCTCGGTATTGTACTCGGTATACTCACACCGGTCCAGGGTCCAGGCACCAACTCCTGCAACATGCGACCAGCGCGACGGATTCGGCGATCTGTCGCGGTCGCTCCTGCCGGTCGCACTAGTGACCAAGCCATAACCGTCCGGCCGAAGCGCGTACCGATCGCCCGCTCTGGAGCGATCTCGCGGGCCAGACGTAGCGTCGGCTGCCTCTGACGGTTGCTGGGGTGCTTGACCGGTCCCGGCCGCTGGAGCCAGGGCTCGATCGCTTGGAGGTTCCAACTGTGGACGTTCCCCTCTCGACAAGCACCGCGCTTGCCACACGGGATGAACTGTTCAGTGCCAACGAGCAGTTGGCGCTGGCGGGGTTCTTGGCCGGCTACAGCGGCCTGACCCGCGACGCCGACACCCTCGACCTGCGCCAGTACGTCGCCTGTGCACCGAACACCGGGTGGCGGTGTTCGGTGCCCGTCGCGCCGACATCGAGTGCTTCGCCCGCCACCTCGAGTCCCTGGGCCGGGCCCGGTCCACCATCGCCCGCCGGTCTGCATCGTGGCCTGCTTCTACCGCCGAACAGGAAGGTCTGATCGCCGTCTCGCCGGCACGCATGTGCGCCGACCCCGGCTCGACTACGAGTCCCACGCCACTGGCGTGGACCGCAACGAGGTCGGCGCCATGCTGGTGGCCGCCGGGTTGGCCGGCGGCCGGGATCACGCGCTGATCAGCCTGCTGGCCCTCAACGGGCTGCGAGTCTCCGAAGCCATCGGCGCTGACATCGACGATCTCGGCCTCGAACGCGGGCACCGCACGCTCACCATCGTCCGCAAAGGAGGCAAGGTCGTGACCATCCCCCTGGCGCCCCGCACGGCCAGGGCCATCGACCTCGCGGTCGGCGAGCGCTGCGACGGTCCGATCTTCGTGGGCGTCGACGGGAAGCGGATCGATCGTCACGCGGCCGGCCGGATCGTGCGACGCATCGCCCGCCGCGCCGGGATCGCCAAGCGCGTGGGACCCCACACCTTGCGTCACGCCTTCATCACCGCCGCCCTCGACGCCGGTGTGCCGCTACGCGACGTGCAAGAGGCCGCCAGCCACGCCGACCCCCGCACCACCATGCGCTACGACCGGGCCCGGGTCTCCCTCGACCGCCACGCCACCTACATCGTGGCCACATTCCTCGCCGGTGCCAGCCGCTGACAACGATCTGCCCGCTCTGGCCCGCGAGATCGCTCCAGAGCGGGCAATCGGTGCGGGTCGCAGGATCAGCCGCCAACGACCCGAGACACGTGCGTGTCGGCGCGGCCTGCGGTGACAGTTCGCCAAATCTGCGGTCGCCTGCCATGCCCGACCGACCGTCGGCTCCAGACGGTTATCGCTGCTACATCCTCATACCACCGGCTCGCGGCGCTGGAGATAGGAGTTGCAGACTTGGACTAGGCGGGTGGGACCAAAGCTCGCTTCGTGACCGCCGTGAACAATCGCAACCGGCAAGTCCCGCAAGCGTCGCATCGTGTCGCAGTACTTAACAATGTCCGAGTCGGCATTGCTATCAATGAGTGGACCATCGTAAACGGCATCGCCCGAAAAGAGGACACCTCGATCCTCGTCCCACAGCCCGATGCTGCCTGGGGAATGCCCTGGGAGGTGTAAGACGACAAAGCTACGGTCGCCGAGGTCGATTTCATCACCTTCGTCGACGGTACGGGTAGCGGTCGCGGGTGGGACCCGATAGGCGGCGGGGTCATAGTCACGCGAGGGAACCGCGGTAAGCATCTCACCGTCAACGGGCAGGATGTAACCGGCCTCCTCGACATCCAGCGGCGGGCCGCCAGGATCGCGATCGAAGCGCAAGAATCCTGGTCGAGGCGGAGCGGCGATGAGAGGAGCCTCGCTCTCATGGATCACGCGTTCGTCGAACTCGCGCAGGCTGCCGACGTGGTCGAAGTGGTAGTGCGTTGCTACTGCGATCACACGCCGCCCCGCAAAAAGGTCGTGTGCGCATGCCACCAGGCTGACGATTCCTAGACCAGTGTCCACGAGCAGATCCGCATCGCGGCCACGGACATGCCAACAGTTACACCGCAAGAACCGGTCAACATACGGTTCCGTTATCTGCGTGACACCGTCACCGACGTTGCGCCGCAAGAACCATTCGCTCGGCGAGACAACGGGGAAGGCACGTCGATGAGGTTTCGCCTGTGGCATATGCCGAGAGTAACCACGATGCCCGCAGGCTCAGGCCGCACCGACGACAGCTCTGTGCGCGCCTGGCGGATCAGCCGACCCTCGGCGCGACGAGTTGGCCTTCTCGACGTCAGATACCGATCTGCCGGTGCCCCCAGCCTGCGTGCCGTGGCCGATGATGGTGTCGGCGCTGGTCGCAGGGTGCGATCTGCTGCTTGCGAGGGAGGTACGACGTGACCAAGGCTTACTGGGTCAACACCTTCCGTTCGGTGCGCGATCCCGACAAGCTCGCCGCCTATGTCGAGCTCGGTGGACCGGCGATGCGGGCCTCGGGTGGGCGGTTCCTGGCCAGGGGTCAGCCGGCCCGGGTCTTCGAGTCAGGGGTGCCCGAGAGGACTGTGATCATTGAGTTCGACAGCGTCAACGATGCCGTCGCCGCCTACGAGAGCCCCGCTTATCAGGCGGCGCTACAGGCCCTCGGCGACGGCGCCGAGCGCGACCTCCGGATCGTCGAAGCCATCACCTGATCCGTCGTCGACGGCCGCTCCGGATTTGGCGGGGCTGCCCGACGGTTGGGAACGGGGTCGCCGTCAAGGCTCGTGCGCTCCA